>TBL_comb47_HYPODRAFT_10006329_pt1 | contig 12819 bp, 8 predicted proteins | sample TroBogypolimnion_40_FD_10682 | JGI IMG/M metagenome (IMG submission 10682)
GCTGCGAACACCTGTCCCGCTCCATGTTGATTTTTGTCCAGCCTCTTGGAATCGAAGCCCAATGTTCAATCTTGGTTTTGAATTTGTAAAGGCCCATATCCTGGTCATCCAATTTCAATTGGTCAAAAAGACCATCGATCAAACTGTGATAACGGATTTGCAATTCTTCCTTTTTACGGAATGGCACAAACCCAATTTCAGCCCATCTCTCCTGGAATTTTTTAAGGATTTCGACATCTTCGCGTGTATTTCCAGTTGGCTTGAAGGCTTCGATCTCAACCAATAATGCTTTTTTGGCTTTGTAGTTCTCATCCTGGTCACCGGTTACCCCTGAGAAATGGGTGGTTTTCCGGTTAAAGAATTCGTCACATGCACTGCGGAACCTTTTCCAGATCAATTCGGATTGTTTGCGCGGCACCGGACCCACTTCTTTCCATTTCTTCTGTAGGGCAATCAACTTATCGGTAGTGGCTTTCCAGTCGTCAGTCTCTTTTAGCTTCTCGGCCTGTTCGCAAATTTCAAGTTTCAGTGCAAGATTCTTATTGAGCTGATCTTTACTCTTGTTCCAGAAATTCCGTTTGTTCTGGAAAAATGCATCATTGGCTGCCCTGAAACGTTCCCAAACTTTGGCATTCTCTTTGCGCGGACCAAACCCTGATTTTTTCCACTCTTCCTGAAGGGCAATTACTTTCTCGGTAATATCGTTCCATTCGCGAGGGTTGTCAGAAACAAAACTACAGTACTGTTCGGCCAATTCGCAAAGTTCGATCTTCTTCTGCAACTGTTCTTTCTGGCTGGCACGCTCCTGTTCAAAAAATTGCTGATATCGTTTGTTAATAAGGGTCGTAGCCGCTTTAAAACGTTCCCAGAGCTCCTGTTTTCCTTCGCGAGGTACAGGACCGATCTCGCGCCAGGCTTCATGAAGTTTTTGAAGGTCCCTGAATGTGCCAAGAGCATCTGCCCCTATCGATGCAGCAAGCTCCTCAGCTTTAATACAAAGCTTTGCTTTTTCGTCCATGTTCCGGCGAAGGTCGAGGTCGCGCAATTCGCGGTTGATCTTCACAAAATCATAGAACAACTCAACATGGTAATGGTAATTTTCCCACAGATCTTTGACCTTTGTCTGGGGTACCTGTCCGATATCCCTCCATTTGTCCTGAAGATTGTTGAATTCCTGAAAAGTCATATTGATCGACTCTTCACTGTTAATCAAAGCTTTAATCTCTTCAATGATTGCCAGTTTCTTATAATAGTTCTCTTCCTTTACCGCCTCCTGTTTTTTGTTCAGTTCGGCACGAAGGTTTTTATATTCTCTTAAAAGGTCTTTCAGATCGAATTCATAGGGGTCAACCTGAGGCTCAAATAACTCCTCATCATGTCCCTGGGCAACAAATGCACTTTTCTGTTCAAGAATTTCGGCATTCCTGATCTTATAAAAACAACCTTTAATGGCTTCGGCATGAGGTCTGATGGAATCGACAGTCCCTTCAGCAATTATTTTTCTTAAAGTGTTGATTAATTGTATTTTACTATAGGACGAATAATCATGGATCGGAATTGCATTGGCATCGGGTTCCCTATCGCTGAAAAGGTCATCGTCATCGTCGTCATCGATCTCGGCCCTGGCCTGAACAATCTGATCAATTAATACGGTTTCTGCTGTCCCCGCAACTTCAACCAGCGGTTCTGGAAGACTTTCGGTTTCAACAGATGATTCAGGTTTCCCTTCATCTTTTACCTCTTCACCTGCCGTTGGTGAATCTGCCACTGACCCTTCTGAACCGTCAACTTCCAAAACGGAAACTTGAGGGACATCAGGTGCTGTTTCCGTAGCGGTCGTATGATCCGCGATGGAAACTACTTCGTCTGCAATTTCATTCACAGCAATTTGAGGGATAGCCTCAACAATTGTGGTCTCGTTGTTTTCAATCGTGCCACCATCATTTACAACTCCGATTAGTTCGGATTTTTCGTTTTCTTTCAACTCGTTAGATTCCATCTGAAATTTCGTTACGGCGATTAAGCCCGGATGTATAATCAAGATTATTTTTCACGAAAATAGATATTTACAATCGAATCCTCAACTAATTCCAAAACATATTTTTCTACCAAATTTAACAAGGGGCCCCGGCAAATTGTCGATGACCCCTTAAAGCTTTGATATTTAACCAATAACAAATTAATTTATTTGAATGTCCCTTGTTTTATTTTCTTTAATTTCTTCCTTTTTTGGAACATTTATTGTCAATATTCCGTTCAGAAAAGCAGCACTTATCGAGTCGGTGTCAACTATTTTAGGTAGAGTAAAGCGCCTGACGAAGTTTTTCAAACCAAACTCCTTCGACAAAAATTTCTCCCCTTCAACTGTTACTTCTTCGACATTTCCTTTAACAACAAGAACATGATCCTGGGATTGGATGCTGATTTGTTCTTTTATAAATCCGGGGACCAAAATTTCGATCCGGAAATTCTCTTTACTTTCAACAACATTTGCCTGAGGCAGGATATAACATGTTTCATCTTTTACATCGCGCAGCAGCGAATTAAACGCATCAACGGATAAAGCATTGTAAGCTAACGGATTTGAAAATCTTAAAATATTCATAACTTTTTTGTTTTAAATGTTCAACTTAAATTTTAATTGCAATCTGGCTGGTCTAATTCAATAATTATACCACTGACCCAATTTAAGTCAAATCGACGAAATTTTCAGCCATAATGGCATATCAACATTAAATAATCAGTCACAATGGCACTTATTGGATATTATTGACCGTTTTATTGGAGAATAATCCCCGGAACAGATTGTTTAGATCATTTGGGAATGGTACATTTGCAAAAAAGAAGATGCGTATAGATATTTTGACAGTTGTACCTGAGTTATTGGAAAGTCCTTTCAACCATTCGATCCTGAAAAGGGCAAAAGACAAAGGGCTGGCCGAAATTTATATCCATAACATCAGGGATTGGTCAACCGACAAACACAAACGCGTTGATGATTATGCCTTTAGCAAAGGTGCCGGTATGGTGATGATGATCGAACCGATTGATCTGGCAATCAGTGATTTAAAAAGTCAGCGCAATTATGATGAGGTTATTTTTCTGACCCCCGATGCTCGCCAGTTTGTACAACGCGATGCCAATATGCTGTCGCTCAAGGAGAACCTGATCATCCTTTGCGGTCATTATAAAGGGGTGGACCAACGTGTCCGCGACCATCTCGTCACGTTGGAATTGTCAATTGGTGACTATGTCCTGACTGGAGGCGAGCTGGCAGCCGCCATCGTTTCAGACGCCATTGTCAGGTTGATCCCCGGAGTATTATCGGATGAAACATCTGCACTGACCGACTCTTTCCAGGACGGATTGCTGACCCCGCCTGTTTATACCCGACCGGCAGAATACAAAGGGTGGCATGTCCCCGACATCCTCCTATGCGGAAACGACAAGTTGATCGACGATTGGAAACAGGAACAAGCCTACGAAAGGACTAGACGGATCAGACCCGATCTGATTGTTTAGGGAATCATTATGTAAAGACGCATTTCAATGCGTCTCTACATAATGATTCTATTTTCTGCAAATCTGCCGATAGGAACAATACTCACAATGTTGTTCGATGGTCGTCTGAACGAATGGAACTTCAACATTGAACATCTCTTCGAGCAATTCGTGGAAAAGATGTTCGAATTGACCTGCAATTGACACAAACTCCACAGGTTGATTGCCAATCTCCTTTGACCTGAGTGATGGGTCAAAGTTCTCCTCGAAAATACCCCTCAAAGGATAGATCCCGGGATAAATCGATGAAAGATCTGGCTGGTTTATGTACAATATATAGGAATAGACCAAAGTTTGAAAAGCAGCTTTGTTCCTTGTTTTATTCTCCTTGTCGAATAGGGAATTTAGCATTGTAAAACTCAGTTCAACCTTGCCTGTTTTATAATCGAAAATTTGCACTGATCCATCTTTGCGATCAATCCGGTCAATCGTTCCTCCAACCAGGATATTCTTTCCTGATCCATTGATGGTTACCGATGCCCTCACCTGTTTCTCCAATCCAATAATCTCAAACGGGCAACGTGCCAGGTCAACTTTTAGCAACTGGAAAACATATTTCTTTACCACCTCATAAACCAACAGGTTCCGTCCGATTAAAGCAACCTCCTCTGTTAATTTTGACCCTTTAAAATAAACTTTCCGAAAAGAGTTGATAATCGTCTCCTCAACATACACGATATTTTCAAGCAAAGACCTGATATCCATTGATTCAACTACTTTACCGACAAACTGGGAGTAGAGATTTTCCATCACATCGTGAAAAAGCAATCCAAAAATGATCGGATCAACTTCTTCCGAAATTTCATCGGGTTCACTGATTTTGGCTGAATACCTGAAGTAGAACTGTAACGGACAACTCAGGTATTTATCGATGGCACTTGGAGATAGCGGATATTGACCGTTCAGGTAACTGTTTAAAGGTGCCATTACCCTTTCGTCTTTAATAATGCCAATGGGTTTGACGGCAATATTTTCCACTTCAAATACAATATTGGTTTCGGCTATTTTAAAGGGCGATTCCAATAGGAGCTGGTACAAGTAACGACTTTTTTCACCAGTAGCCATCCCCCCTGAACCAGAATCATATACAAAGGTAACATCTTCAGCACGTTGCAATAACCTGTAGAAATAGTAGGCATACATTGCATTTTGCTCTTCAATCGTTGGCAACCCAAAAACACGCCGCAAATTGTATGGAATAAATGAACCGGATGAGGATATTTTTGGCATGATCCCATCGTTTACCGAGAGGAGGACCAGATTTTTGAAATCGAGTGTGCGGGTTTCGAGGATACCCATGATCTGCAGACCTTCCAATGGTTCTCCTTCAAAAGGAATTGAAATTCCACTCAGGTATTGAATCAGAAACCTGAAGAAAGCCTCCTTAGAAACAAAATTATCCGATTCAAAAACTTTGACCCCGTCATTGACCAGAACATCTTTCAGCTTATTGACGGCAAGATATGACTGATAGAGATATTCGCGGTAAATTGCCCCATTTTCATCGCCGGAAAGTTGCTCATCTCCCTCTACCCTATCCTCTTCATCATTTTTTTGCCAGCGAAAAAAAATGGTTTTCAAAATTCCGAGGAAATAATCGGAAAGCCCGATCATATTTTGTGGCGCTGCAAAAAGCTGTGCAAAAAATTCATTTTTACATATCTCTTTGTCAGACAGATAAATGATGTTATTGGCCAAAATATGGTCCACCAGATTTTTACTTGTAACGGGATCGAAATTCACAACCAATTGATGGCTTATGATCCTCATCACATCCTGATTGTAAAAGGAAACCCCTTCAGATGAAATACGAGCATTTTTCTGTAAATCAATCAGTTGTGAAATCAGGCTGAATACCGGTGTCATTTTTAACGGGAAACCCATCGTAACATTCACTTTCTCAATATTTTCGGGCAAAGCATTGATCACTGGCAACAATAGCTCTTCATCGCAAAGAACGATAGCTGTCTCGTCAAAATTCAGTTCACCCGAAAATTGCCGTATCAACTCATTTGACGCCACCTGGGCCTGACCCACCTGCGAGGCGATATTTACAATTTTTATGGTTTTTGGAATCTCAGTAAGCGATTCACATTCAGGAATATAATCAATATGTGGAAATCGGGCAAGATTTTTTCTTAAAAAATATCCAGCTTCCTGTGTTGGGTCATTTAAATAATAATTGTCGAAGTCCCAGTAGAAAGATGCTTTCCCAAAATCCCTAAGATGATCAAAAAGCGATTCTTCACATCGGTTGAGTGCATTGAAACCAATAAATACAAAATGTTTGCCTGTAAATAACGAGGGGTCGGATTTCAGAATTTGATCCACAACTTCCCGGTACAACATCCCTTCGTATGCAAGACCCTCCTTTGACAAGGAGTCTTTGAATTTTTCATAAACCCCGTTCAAATCTTCCCAAAGCCGGATAAACTCTTGTTGGTTGGGTGTTTTCACCTGATCTGAAAGTGTTTTCCAGAAATCGCCCAGACGTTCCCTCTCCTCATCCTGTAATGAACTGAAACGGTCGTCGATCTCTTTCAGATCGGTCACATTCGTGAACAGGTCGCGGGAATTGACCAGATATTTATCGACCTGATCGAAATCGTGGACCAGCATATCGCCCCAGAAATAAAAATCGTCAAAAAGTTCATTTGTATGGGTCATCTCCCTATAAACCATATATAAACGAAAGACCAGGCTCAGTCGGTCGGGAACATGGAGTGGGGAAAGGTTCGAAAACAATTCGTTGATTGTGATAATTTCAGGTGAAATCAACGGCTTAGTTAACAAACTATTCAGATAATTTGTAAAAAAAACACCACCCCTTCTGTTCGGGAAAACGAGTGTCAAGTTACTGAGGTTGTCCCCATATTGATTGAGCAAATGTGAGGCAACGTGATTTAGAAATCCTTTCATCGAAATTTTAATTAATTCAATCTCAGTTTAATGATTGTATGACCAAAAATTAATCCACAAATATTGCCTAAAGTTGGTTCTTTTTTTTGAAATTCAGATAAAGCCTTTTAACCATTGGTTTTATTGAACTTATTTTATCGTTATTTGTAATATTTTCGTAACTAAATTTTAGACATGGACAGGTTCTCATTAGTTGGAAATCACGAAATAGGGGCAATTGAAGATTTATACAAGACTTTTCTTCAAAACCCTCAGGAGGTTGATGTGAGTTGGCGTAACTTCTTTGAAGGATTCGAATTGGCCCGTAAAACTTACGATGCACAAAAATTAGATTCGGTCAATAAAAGTCAGTTGGAAAAGGAATTTCGGATTCTCAACCTGATCAATGGGTACCGGCAACGAGGGCATCTTTTTACAAGGACTAACCCGGTGAGGCGGCGAAGGCAATACACCCCAACACTCGACTACCACAATTTTGGCCTTGATGAAAGTGACCTGAATACAACATTTGAAGCGGGAAAAGAGATCGGGATCGGGCCAGCCAAACTAAGCCAGATTATCGCCCATCTCGAACAAACTTACTGTGAATCAGTTGGTGTCGAATTTTTATATATGCGCCAGCCAGAACTGATCGACTGGCTGAAACTGAGGATGGAAGCCACCCAAAATACGGAAGTCCTCCCTGTTGAATATAAAAAAGAGATTTTTAACTATCTTAAAGAGGCAGCGGGATTTGAAAGTTTTATTCATAAAAAGTTTGTCGGGGCAAAGCGGTTTTCCCTTGAAGGCACTGAAGGGCTGATCCCGGCTTTAAATGCAATTATCGAATATGGGGCCAATCTTGGGCTCGAGGAGTATGTCATCGGGATTTCACACCGTGGAAGGTTGAACGTTTTGGCCAATATCCTGAAGAAACCTTATGAAAATATATTCAAGGAATTTTATGCAACTGAATATGAGGAAGGTATCGTTTTAGGTGATGTGAAGTACCATTTGGGGTACGATCAGGAGGTGGTCACCAAAAGCGGTGCTAAAGTCAAGCTGAGCCTTCTGCCCAACCCTTCACACCTTGAAACGGTAGCTCCACTCGTTGAAGGGATGGTCAGGGCAAAAATCGATCATAACCACAATGGTGATTTTAATAAAATCGCACCTATTGTAATCCACGGTGATGCAGCCATTGCAGGTCAGGGCGTCGTTTATGAGGTTGTTCAGATGTCACAACTTCCGGGGTACAAAACAGGGGGTACAATCCATATTGTGGTCAATAACCAGATCGGTTTTACGACCGATTACCTTGATGCAAGGTCGAGCACCTATTGCACCGATGTCGCCAAGATTACGCGCTCCCCAGTTTTCCATGTCAATGGGGACGATGCCGAAGCAATAATTTTCACAGTCAAACTGGCCATGGAATTCAGGCAACATTTCCATGCCGATATTTTCATCGATATTCTTTCGTACCGCAAATATGGCCACAATGAGGGAGATGAACCAAGGTTTACGCAACCTACTCTTTATAAGGCAATTGCACAACACCCAAATCCCCGTGATATTTATGCCAAAAAATTGACCGATTCGGGTATTATGTCTCTACAGGAAGTGCAAACAGAGATCTCAGCCTTTGACCAGCTTTTGGAAGAGAAGTACGAAATCAGCAAAAGTATCGAGAAGGTGAAGATCAAATGTTTTATGGTTGACGAGTACAAACCCTACCGTTTCCCGGAACCAACTGAGATCTATTCCACCCCAACGACTTTTTCTGAAACCAAATTAAAAGAGATTGCATTAAAAATCAATACATTGCCAGCCGACAAAAAGTTTTTTGGCAAAATTGTTAAATTGCTTGACGACCGTCGGCAACTGTTGTCCGACAACAAAGTTGACTGGGCACTTGCAGAACAGCTGGCTTTCGCGACTTTACTTTCAGAAGGGATACCTGTCAGGTTAAGCGGGCAGGATTCCCAAAGGGGCACTTTTTCGCACCGTCATGCGGCAATCGTCATGGAAGAGAGCAACGAAAAGTATTTTCCATTGAAAAATATCTCCGACGATCAGGCACCCTTTGATGTTTATAATTCTCCACTCAACGAATACGGCGTGATGGGCTTTGAATATGGCTATTCATTGGCTTATCCGAAAGGGTTGACCATTTGGGAAGCCCAATTTGGTGATTTCAGCAATGTTGCACAAGTAATTATCGATCAATATATTACAGCTGCAGGTGAAAAATGGGGCTTAATGAATGGTTTGGTACTGTTTCTGCCGCATGGTTACGAAGGGCAGGGTTCTGAACATTCGAGCGGAAGGATCGAAAGGGTATTGTCACTTTGTGCAAATTATAATATTCAGGTGATCGTCCCGACAACGCCGGCCAATTTGTTCCATCTTTTAAGGCGACAGGTTTTGGGAGAAATCAGGATCCCAACAGTGGTTTTCACACCAAAAAGTTTGTTACGGCATCCGATGGTCATCTCTCCCATTGAGCAACTTACATCCAACGAATTTTTGGAAGTCATTACTGATGATAAAGTTCCGGCAGGTAAGGCAGAAACAGTGATTTTTACATCTGGTAAAATCTATTACGAATTGTTGGAGCGTCGCGAAAAATTAGGCCGGAAGAATTGTGCAATTGTAAGGATAGAGCAACTCTTCCCTTTCCCTTCCGAAGAGGTTAGGGCAATCAAACACGAGAATCCAAATGCAAACAGGGTCTTATGGGTTCAGGATGAACCGGCAAACATGGGTGCATGGCCATACATCTGTAGGAAATTTCCAGAACTACAATTGGAATTGGTCAGCAGGGTCGAAAGTGCAACCCCGGCTACAGGAATGTTGGAAAAACACAAAAGAAGTTTGGAACGGATCCTGAATGTAGTTTTTAACTAACTTTAGGCAATTAATTTATCTGATATGATTATCGAAATCAAAATACCTTCGCCGGGAGAATCGATCACAGAAGTTGAAGTGGGAAAATGGCTTGTAGAAGACGGGGCTATTGTTAGCAATGGTCAGGAAATCGCTGAAATTGAATCTGATAAGGCAACCTTGTCGATAACGGCTTCTGCAACTGGCAAATTAAAAATCCTGGCTAAGGAGGGAGATCGGGTCGCTGTTGGGGCGGTTGCATGTACCCTCGACACGGATGACAATATCGTTTTGGTGGAACAAAAAACGGTTCAACCCGAAAATAAAAAAACAGAACCGCTTGTCGTAAAATCAGCACAGGTGGAAAATCAGATTTCTAAAATAACAGAAAAAAATGGTTCCAATTCTGTTGAAACGGATCCTCAAATCAAATTAACTCCAGCAGCAAAGGCCGTTATGGAGGAAGAGGGTTTATCAATTGAAGAATTGCTGAGCGGGTTGCGTCGCATCTCAAGGAAGGATGTCGAGACTGTCCTTGCTTTGCGCAAAACGGCTCCCGTAATTCCGAAACCTGAAATTACAAGAGCCGAAGAGCGCGTTTCCATGTCGCCCCTGCGGCGGAAGCTTAGCCAACGTCTGGTGGCCGTAAAGAACGAGACGGCGATGCTGACTACATTTAACGAGATCGACTTGAGCGGGTTGATGGCCCTGCGCAACAATTACCAGAAACAGTTTACCGACAAATTCGGGTTGAAGGTTGGGTTTATGTCGTTTTTTACAAAAGCGGTAAGTATCGCCCTTTCAAAACACCCTTCGGTCAATTCGATGATCGATGGTGACGATATCCTCACACCCCGTTACCACGACATCGGGATCGCCGTCCAAACCCCTAAAGGCCTGATGGTGCCGATTGTCAGAAATGCCGAAACAAAAGATATTGCCACAATCGAACGGGAGATCAAAGACCTGGCAGAAAAGGCACGCGACAAAAAACTGACCATCCAGGAAATGACAGGTGGTACTTTCACCATTACGAATGGAGGGGTATTTGGTTCGCTGATGTCCACCCCCATTATCAATCCGCCCCAAAGTGCGATTTTAGGGATGCACTCCATCAAAGACCGCCCGATCGCCGTTAATGGCAAAGTGGAAATCCGCCCCATGATGTATGTGGCACTATCTTATGATCATCGTATAATTGATGGCAAGGACTCTGTCGGTTTCCTTGTAAAAGTGAAAGAATTGATCGAAAATCCGAGCAAGCTGTTGTTTGAAGGCAAAACGCCAGAGGAAGAATTGCTTGGTTTATAGATATTTGAAAAATCATCCTCAGGATAAGTGTTCAGGTGACTTTGAGCAACTGCCTATACAAAGATTAGCCGATCCAGTCACCCGGACACTATGATTAGGTTTGAATGATTTAATCATTGGCCATAAATAACTGAAAATTAAGTTTGTGCGAACGCGTTTATTCCCGTATAAGAGAACCGTTATTTGATATTTTTTACTTTATATGGGTTTTGTCTGGTATCAAACACGTCCGATATTTCAACCCTATTTTGAACTTTGTCTAACCAATAGATTATTTTGTAGTTTTTGTGTACCAAATATCGAAATTCTTGTTCCCTTTCATAAAGGAGTTCCTCTCTTGACCCTATATTAGGTTGATTTTGTAGTTTTATTACCTCCTGAGTTATTCCGTTTACCAATCTTCTTGCAATCCTAAGGCCAGCTTTCTCTTTATAGAAGTCGAAAATAGCGCGAAGCTTGCTTTTTGAAAAGTCTGTCCAGTAAATCTTTAACGCCATTCCTTGATTTCAGTTATTAGATCATTGTTTTCAGTCACTCTACCAGAATGTGAATCATTCAAAGATTCATCAATCCTTTTGTTGAGCTCATCAATGGTCATTGGAGTGAATTCACCAACGGTCATTTTCCCTTTTTCCTTTTCCAATAATTTCTCCAAACGAAGAATGACCTCCTCGCTTTGAATTTTAAGAAATTCCTGAACAAATGTTGTTTTACGGGTCTGTAAATCCATTTTAATTATATATGAAGTTGCAAATGTAAAAATACAAACATTTTATGAATTTTTATTCCTGAAAACAAACTTTAGAATGAAGTATCCCGGTGACTTTGAGTGGATGCCCACACTAGGATTGGTTGATCCAGTCACCCGGACACTATAACAAGCTTTGAACATTTTTTTTGGCGAAATTAATGAACTGAAAATAAGGTAAATAAGGTTAGGGAATATCTTGACCCATAGCTACTAAGGTTGGGAAACAAAAATAAGGTTTTTAGAGGAATATGTTGTTGTTACCTATTAACCCAATTTTCAATTTTGATATTGGAAATCCTCTCAAATTCATTAAAATTCAGGTATTTCCCTGTTGTTTACACGTGACTCCCTTATCTCTTTGATTATTTCATCCGAATCCCTTGAATCCTCCCAGGCACCAAATAAACTTTCCAAATTGAATTTGTTTTCTTCCTTAATTTCAATGGATTCGGCCAATCGGATGATCAATTTCTTTTTTGAATTGTTGTCCAGACGGCATATCAAACTCCAATAATCATCTATCGTTTTATCTGTCAATGCAATGCTCATAATTCTTCTTTTTACAAATATACTTAAAATATTTCCATTTCTATTGCTTTTCTCCTTCCCCTTCCTTAGATTTGAAAACATTATCAAAAAACTGAATTCCCATCGAATAGATCAAACTAATTAATCGTTTTAAGAATGAAAAAAATCCTAACCTTCTTGCTATTTTTCTCATTTACAAGCATTTTAATTGCCCAATCCCAGATTAACGTTAAATCGTTCCGCAAGCTCGAAAGCGACATGACCGCCCGTTATGAGGCTCCGAAAAAAGACCAGAACGGCGATGTCTGTGCGGTGATCAAAGTCGTTACGACCCAGACCGGGTTCAACTGGGATTCGGATGGATTGGGCATCGTAGCCGCAGTACCCAAAGTCAGCGAATATTGGATCTATGTCCCGTGGGGTGCCAAACGATTGACAATCAAGCATCCACAATTGGGACTGCTGCGCGATTACCTCTATCCGATCGCGATCGAAAAGGCCACGGTTTATGAGTTGGTCCTTACGACCGGAAAAGTGGTCACCACCGTCGAAGACGAAGTGATCGGCCAGTGGCTCGTCATCAATCCCGAACCCGCCGAGGCCATGGTCTATCTCAACGACAAGCTCGTAAAGACCGGAAGCTATCAGGCCAAACTTAAACCGGGCAAATACACCTACCGTGTCGAAGTGCCGATGTACCATACCGAAGCGGGGATGGTCGAAATTGCAAATTCCCGCAAAGAGTTGAACATCAAATTAAAACCTGCGTTTGGGTCCATATCGGTGACCACTGCCCCCGAAAAGGATGCAAAGGTGGTGATCGACGGAAAGTTACAACCGAACGCAACCCCTTGCCAAAGCGAGCCGCTATCACCCGGCGA
>TBL_comb47_HYPODRAFT_10006330_pt1 | contig 12819 bp, 8 predicted proteins | sample TroBogypolimnion_40_FD_10682 | JGI IMG/M metagenome (IMG submission 10682)
GATTTTAGTATTTTCGTATTGTTTGCAGTAAAAGCAATAAAGCCAGGATTATGCGATTTATTTGACCGGGTCAAATCGTACATAATCCCACCATATCCCGCCATAACTGATATCTACAAGAGTTACCGTATGCTCCTCGGTGGTCTTAAAATTGACGTCAGCCATTTTCTGCAATCCACCATTACCACCTGTGCCCCCTTTTGCTCCCAGATAGGTATAGGGTGTCTTTACGCCATCAAGGTAGCAAATGCAATTGGTTACATCTGTCCAGCCGGGCTGATAGATCGACATGGTGTATTTCCCTTTCATCACTTTTGGAAAGGTAACAGAAAGCGACCACCAACCGTACATATTCAGGCAATCATAGTGCATATTTTCTGGTTGTATCGGCTTATAATAATATTGCATGAAATCACCGACCCAATGGATCTTCGCAAAGGAATGAACACCATCTCCAAATTTCATATAGAATTTGCCAAAGTAATCTCCCTGTTTCATGTCGAAAAAGTCGGTGGTCTCCATTATAATAACCGCAGGCTCAGGATCAGTTACAGGTAAGAGATCAGCAATTGTATGCACAGCCCCATTTTTTGCAGGCACGTTTGAAGCCGGAACATTAAAGGCAGTATACTTTTTTGTTTTGCTGTTATAATTTATTTTATAGTCGGTATCAATGGTAAACGATACATTGTTGTCGTGTGATAAAATCGGATAGATACTGGTGGTAAGATCTGAAAGGAAATAACTGCCGTTTAGGCAATGGTATTCCATATACCGGTAGAATGGATTATTAATAAGCTTTAGATTGTCCGTTTTAGTCGCACCCGTATAAGCAATCAGATCATCCACCGAGTTAATGTGATAGCGCTGATAAGTTGTGTCAGCCACAGCCAGAAGGGTAAAGCGGGTACGGGCAGTGGTTGCCCCAAATTTGAAACTAATGAGCATCAGGGTGTCCTTGATTCCTGTAAGACTAAGTCCATCGGAGAAAATTTTAAACGAAGGATCAGCTGCAATGGTGCTGTAAACATCTTTGGTAAGAGGGTCTATTACCCGGTCAATGACCTGAATTAACCCGTTTGCTATGGGGATATCTCTCTTGATGATTTTCGAGGTTTTATTCAGGATAATATCCGATCCCTGGAATTCAGTCACCAGGTAGTCACCAATGGCATTGGTATCCCGAAGGGCGCCCAATCCGATGTCACCAGTCGCTATTTGATTGGTGATAATGTGATTACGGATTAAGTTCTGAAGGGTCTTCGCGTCAAAATCAGTTAATGAATTGACATTCTTCATCTTGTAATAAGCCAACATCGCTGTGTTGGTGGGCAGCATGATGGTGAACGGTCCACGAATACTGAGCAGTGGTTCTAATCCGGTAAGGTTCATCAGCTTATCAAACTCTGAATACTGATCGGGATTATTGGCAATATACTGACTTGCAACCTGTGCATTAGATTTTAACTTCCACACCTGAGCCTTCTCAGTACAGAATGTAAAAAGAAGACTGAAAAGCAACAGGCATAAAAATACAAGCCGATATCTTTTTACAGATTTTGAAAAATAGTTAAAGTTCATCTGATCTGATCTTGTTAGTTTAGTGAATAACATTAAAAGAGAAAACAGTAGTTAGGTTATTGACTGATTCAATTTTATAAAAAGCCCAACAAATATATTCAATTTATAATTATTATCATTCCCAAACTTTAGAATCATTTGACAAATTCGGGTAAATCCTGTTAACTAATTTATCAAACTGTTTTACTGGTCCTTTACAGTCTCTTTTCCGTCCTGAATTACCCGGCAAAATACCTTCACATGAAAGAAATGATTAGTAAAATGTCGCCTCAGCCGGCCACCGGATAGCTCGTTATTTTCAACATTAATTTACAGATAGGCTTCTCAAAAAGAAGTGTGGGATAACTGGATTAAACTCCATATCCTGGCTGGGATTTTCCCACTATCGGGCTAGGTCAAAGTGTCACCTTGTGTATACCTTGTGTATACCTTGAGTATACCTTGTGTGTACCTTATGTGTTCTGGAATAAATAAGGTACACACAGGATAATCTTATTCTATACGAAATCTATACTTTAATACCCTCTCGGATACCAGCCGATTATTACGCAATCTCATCGGAATGGTTTCGGAAAAGCGATCTTGATTCGAATTCAGTCAAATAAAAAATCCCGCCTCAAGTGAAGCAGGATTTTCGGTGGTATCGTATGAATAGTTTTTAAAACAATCGCTTGAACCCGATGATCTCTTTTACTTCATTGAGGGTGGCCTGTGCCGATTCGCGGGCTTTCTCTGCTCCCAGGCGGGCAACTTTGGCGAGATAGGCTTCGTCCTTCAGAATTTCAAGGATGCGTTCGCGGATGGGGGAGGTGAAGGCCACGATATCTTCAGCAAGTTGTTTTTTCAGGTCACCGTATCGGATGCTGCAATCATTGTAGGCTGCATCAAACTGGGTCACCACCTCAGGCGTCGAAACAATCTTCAGCAGGGTAAAGAGGTTCTCGACGGCTTCGGTCTTTTTGCTGTTGGGCTCCGTTGGACCAGCATCGGTTACGGCACGCATGACTTTTTTGCGGATGTCCTTGGGGTCTTCCGAAAGAAAGATGCCATTGCCTTCAGACTTGCCCATCTTGCCGCTTCCATCGAGCCCGGGAACTTTGATCATGTCGCCGCCATCGAATGTAAAAGGCTGCGGAAGGGGGAACAATTCGCAGTTGTACATCCGGTTGAAGCGACCGGCAAACTTGCGGGCCATTTCGAGGTTTTGTTCCTGATCTTTACCGACCGGAACAAACTGTGCTTTATGGATAATGATGTCGGCGGCCATCAAAACGGGGTAGGTGAGCAGACCGGCATTTACGTTCTCAGGTTGTTTACGGGCTTTCTCCTTGAATGAAGTGGTGCGTTCCAGTTCGCCCAGATAGGCGTTCATGTTCAGGAAGGCGTAAAGTTCAGACACTTCAGGAACATCACTCTGGATAAAAATGGTCGCCAGTTCAGGATCTATTCCGCAGGCAAGGTATTCCGCCAGCACCTGTTTCACGCCACTCTGAAGGTCGCCCGGGGTAGGGTGTGTGGTGAGCGAATGAATGTCGGCAATAAAAAAATAGCAATTGTAATCCTGCTGCATTTTCAAAAAGCTGCGCACGGCTCCGAAATAATTTCCAAGATGCAAATTACCCGTTGGCCTGATGCCACTGACTACTATCGGTTTGTTCATGATTTTCGTGTCTGTTAAATGGGGAGCAAAAATACATGAAGTATTTGCATTTCACAAGAAATGGGGAAAAGATCAGGGTTTAATGAGGCAAGTTTAAATTTTTGGGGTCCGTTGGCTGAAGCCAACGGCAAAGGATATCGCTCTGATTGGGATTGATTCTGAATTGAACCATTATTCTTTGCCGTCTGCTTCAGCTGACGGTGAAGTTTTAAACACAGAGTTACACAGAGGTTACACAGAGATATACAGAGCTTTTATATCCATTCACCATCCTGAATATGTTCATCGACTTCGAAGTGAAATGCATTTTCAAGTTCGTCAACCGTGGTGCCTTCATAAGTCACTAAATCATTTATCCCCTCAATCTTTCCAAAGAAAACCCTGTCATTCGTACTGAAATGTACCGATCCGATAAACCCTTTGTATGTAAGAATGTCTTTCATAATCAGATGGTTTGTATCTTATATCTGTACTAAATACGGAGACAAAATTACATGAAGTATTTGCATTTCAAAAGAAATAAATAAGAGGAAAACTAGAATGGGTGTCCGTTCACTGAAGTGAACGGCTAGTGATATCGTTCCATAGGATATTGACTCTGAATTGAAACACAATCATTAGCCGTCTGCTTTAGCTGACGGATATAAGTCATATATCATTTACAACATCAGCAATCCATTACCCCTTAATTCCTTAATTGCAGGGCTGTTCCAGAAGAGGATGAAGTCTTCGCCGGTTTGCTCTTCAAAGGATTTCTCGAGTTCGCCAAAGTTTATTTGGGTAGGACTAAAGACTGAAAGCGCCTGAATCTGCCCGAACAGCCATTCACCTTCCTGCCGCCTAAGCTGAATCACGAGGTCTTTCTTTTTGTTTGAAAAGGTGAGTTCACTCATTTCAAACGACTGGTTTTTCTTTTTTCGGGTAAAGGTGCGTATTGATGGCTGACCACCCAGCCAGATAATTTTAGCGCTTGGACTGGCAGGTTCATATCCCTGATCATCGATAGCCCGGCTAATGGCATCGGGGGCCACTGTTGTTTTGGGGACTTTAAATTCGAACCAGTCCTGTAAAGGAAATTCAAAACAGAGGCCGTGCATATAGTTGAAAAGAGATTTCCGCAATCCTTCGCTAAAGCGTTCATGATCGGCTCCGGTCGGATCACTATGAACAAGATCGTTATTGGCGAATGTACCTGCTTCTTTGTTTTCAATCTTCACCTTGAACTGGTCAGGATTCAAGCCGACGGGACTGTGTGCGGTCATGGCAAACTGGTGCCAGAAGCCCGACTGAATCACTCCCGCTTCGAACAATTGCCTGACCACTTCCAGCGAATCGATGGTTTCCTGGGCGGTTTCGGTAGGAAAGCCATACATCAGGTAAGCATGGACCATGATGCCTGCACGGGTAAAATGATCGGTCACTTTGGCGACCTTGTCCACGCTCACTCCCTTGTTAATCAAGCCCAGCAGGCGGTCGGATGCCACTTCCAGCCCTCCGGAGACTGCTATACAGCCGGATTCTTTGAGGAGCAGGCACAGGTCGGAGGTAAAGCTTTTCTCGAATCGGATATTGGTCCACCACACGATGGTCAGTTTCCGGCGTATGATTTCCAGGGCCAGGGAACGCATCAGGGCGGGAGGCGCTGCCTCGTCGACAAAATGAAAGCCAATCTGGCCGGTCTGGCTGATGATTTCCTCGATGCGGTCGCACAGTGTCTGAACGGTGTTGGGTTCATACCTGCGTATATAGTCGAGCGAAGTGTCGCAAAAGGTACATCGCCCCCAGTAACATCCATGGGCCAGCGTGAGTTTGTTCCAACGACCGTCGCTCCAGAGCCGGTGCATCGGGTTGGCAATTTCAATAACCGACAGGTAAGTATCCAGCTTGAAATACGAATAGTCAGGAGTCCCGGTTTCGAATTGCGAAAAGTCTTTCTGTGTGGAGCCGTTGAGGTAAACCACCCGGCCCTCTTCCAGAGCGAAAGTTCGCTTCAACTCTGCTTTGCTTCGTTTTCCATCAAGGTATTCAAGCAGGTTCAGTATAGGGGCTTCGCCATCGTCGAGGGTAATGAAATCGAGGTAGTCAAAGACCCGCGGATCGGAGAGGGAGCGCAGTTCGGTATTGGGAAAGCCACCACCCATCACGATCTTCAGTTCAGGATAATTCTTTTTGAGGTACTGTCCACATTTTAAGGCGCTGTATAAATTCCCCGGGAATGGAACTGACAGGGCCACCAGGGTCGGCTTATACTGTTCTATTTTTGCCTGTAGCAGGTTCAGTAAGATACCGTCAATAAAGCTGTCGGGCGCGAGCAGGGCCTCATTCAGTTCATCAAAGGTGGCAGCAGACCGTCCCAGACGTTCGGCATAACGGCTGAACCCGAAATGCGGATCAACCGCCTCGACGATCAGATCAGAAAGATCTTCCAGATAAAGCGTAGCCAGATGCTTGGCCTTATCGCGGTTTCCCATCGTTCCGAACGCCCATTCCAGATCCTCAGTCTGGGCAAAGCGGGAAGCCTCGGGCAAATAGTTCCGTTCGCAAATGACATGAGCCAGCAGAACATTCTTCTCCTGAAGAAACGCGATTACCTGATCGATGGTTTGAATGTAGTTATCACGCAGATTGAATATCCTTTGCCCGTTTGGAGAAAGTTGCGGGTTGCGGGTTTGGAGTTCCTGGAAAAGAGAATTCAGGCCTTCGGAAGAAAACAGGGACAGAATGGTTTCGATACCCAAATCGCATTGAACCGAGGCAATGTTATGGGTATTCAGGAACCCTTTCAGATAGGCTGTTGCAGGATACGGCGTATTTAATTGCGTAAAGGGAGGCGTTATCAATAAAACTTTCTGGCTCACTTTGAATCTTTTTATGAGAGGTAAAAGTAATACAAAGCAGGCAGATATTGTTTATCGTCTGTCGGGCAATAAAAAAAACTGAAAAGAAGCTTTTAAACAAATGGAAGACATTCTATTTTGCTTTAAATAAATAGTAACTTTATCAGATTAAAGCATTTGGCCATGAAACCTAAACATCTAATCATTATGATTTTACTCGGTTTAACCAGTACAAAAGGGTTTCCGCAGGAAATTCAGCAATCCCGAAAAATGTATGCCGCAGGAAGGTTCTACACCGATAAACCCGATGAATTGAAAGCTCAGTTACAGCAAATGTTTTCGAAGTCGCAACCAGGGAAAGCTGAAAACACACCACTGGCCATTGTGGTGCCTCATGCAGGGTATGTGTATAGCGGCGAGGTGGCTGCCACGGCCTATAATCAGATTGATCCTAACCGTAAGTTTGAAAGGATTTTCATCATCGGATCAAGCCATATTATGTCCTTCCCGGGGGCTTCGGTTTATTGCTCGGGGAATTACGAGACACCGCTGGGCATCGTAAAGGTTGATACGGAGCTTGCAAAAAAACTGGTCGCTGAAAATAAGATCCTAAATAGCAATCCTGAACCCCATCAGAACGAGCACAGTATTGAAGTGCAGCTGCCATTTCTGCAATACCATATGCATGCAGATTTTAAGATTGTGCCTGTAATCATTGGTTCTGCAACAGCTGAATCGGCTAAAGAACTGGCAGCTATATTCAAACCTTATCTGAACGAGAAGAACCTCTTTGTGATTAGTAGCGATTTCTCGCACTATCCTGAATACAATGATGCCACAAAGGCTGATCATACTACAGCAGAAGCAATACAAACCAACAAGGCCTCGAAACTGATTGATGCGCTGGTGAGTAACGAGAAGAAGAACATACCAAACCTGGCAACCAGTTTATGCGGCTGGAGTTCTGTGCTGACCTTGCTGGACATGACCGAACAGATGGCTGATTTAAAGATTGACCTTCTTCAGTATAAAAATTCGGGTGATTCATCCTATGGCGACAAGGAGAAGGTAGTTGGTTACTGTGCCATCTCGTTCACCCAGGGAAAGACAAAGAATCAGATCGGTGAGTTTACAATCAGCAGCGAGGATAAGAAGTCATTACTGAAGATTGCCCGTGAAACAATTGATGAGTATATCAGGAAGGGTACGACCTGTAAAGTTAATCCTGCAGGGATAAGCGCCACTTTAAAAACCCCTTGCGGTGCCTTTGTGACTTTAAACAAGAATCACATCTTACGGGGATGTATCGGACGATTCGATCCTGATCAGCCCCTTTGGCAGGTGGTACAGTCGATGGCTATCGCCGCAGCCACCCAGGACCACCGGTTCAGCCCGGTGAAGGCTGATGAATTGAGTAAGCTGAAGATTGACATTTCGGTACTGACTCCTTTGAAAAGGATAAAGTCGGCCGATGAATTTATACTGGGTAAACAGGGTATCTATATGAAACAGGGAAACTCGTCAGGCACCTATTTGCCACAGGTAGCTAAGGCCACAGGCTGGAGTAAGGAAGAATTCCTGGGCCACTGTGCCGAGGAGAAAGCAGGAATAGGATGGAGCGGCTGGAAGACAGCAGAACTTTATACTTATGAGGCGCTTGAATTTGGAGAGGGGGAGGAGAAGTAGTTTCTGTTGTTTGAAGGGTTGGAAATGTTTCTATTGTTTCTGGGTTAGAAGGGTTGGAAAGGTTTCTCTGGTTTCTAGGTTAGAAGGGTTTCTATTGTTTCTATTGTTGGGAAGATTTCTGTTATTGGAAGAGTTGGAAATGTTTCTGTTTCTGTGATATGTTTCTATTGTTAGTAAGATTTGGTGTTTTGGTGTTTTGGTGGCTCGAAAAGGAGTTTATAGAATGACTCATTGTTTGAATGGTAGCTGTTCTTAAGGTATTGTCGAAACTTAAAAGATAGTATTATGAGCACAATTAAACGTTTTGAAGATTTGGAGGTATGGAAGCTTGCGAGGGAATTGTGTCAGGATGTTTTTGTGTTGACCATGAGGGATGGATTTTCGAAAGACTATGGCTTAAAAAATCAGATAGGTAATTCAAGCGGATCGGTAATGGATAATATAGCTGAAGGTTTTGAACGTGATGGTAACCGGGAGTTCTCACAATTTCTCTCCATAGCCAAAGCTTCGTGTGGAGAATGCCGCTCACAACTTTACCGTGCACTCGACCGTAACTATGTGGTTCAGGAACAATTTGAGTCTTCCTCCCAGAAGACCATTGAGTTAGGGCGAAAAATCTCAAACCTGATGACTTACCTCAAGACCTCAGAAATCAAAGGCAACAAGTTCAAACCCATTGATCCCCAACTAAAGAAACAACAGAAACAACAGGAACCCTAGAAACAATAGCAACAATTACAACATTTCTAACAACAGAAACAATAGAAACTATTTGAACCACAGAAACCATAGAAACATTTCAAACAACAGAAACCCTTCCAATCCTTCTAACCCTTCCTGATGAACACTGCCTATCCACTATTCCCGATCAGCATCCTGGTGATTCTGTTTTACTCACTCTCATTTACCTTTTCGAGGATGGGAATACTTAGTAAGACAAACCACAGGAAGTTCTGGAATGTCTTGTTACTTATCACCTTCCTGACCACTGGACTAATCGGATTGCTGATGGTCATAAAGATCAATTACAAACTGGTGATGCCCTTCTACGATCAGTTGGTGGGCTACCATGTTGGGTTTGGTATCGGGATGGCTGTCATTGGCTTTTTTCATTTCTGGTGGCATCTCTCTTATTACCTTCATCTTCTCAGGGCTGAAAAGAGCAAAGAACCAAGGCATACAATTCAAACAGGAATAGAACCGGATGTCACGCTTTTACGGATATCAGCCTTTATGCTGGGTAGCACTTCAATCATTGCCCAATTGATCTTGCTGCGTGAGTTCCTTACTGTCTTTAATGGTAATGAGTTGGTCATAGGACTGGTACTTGCCAATTGGATGGTACTCACCGGGATCGGGGCCTATATGGGACAGCATTCATTAAAAGCCGGAAGGGCTTATCCGGTTATTGTGTCCGGCCTTCTAATCCTTTCTGTTTTGCCTTTCATTACTGCCTTCCTGATCAATTATCTGAAAAACATTGTATTCCCGATTGGGGCATTGATTAGTGTGTTCCAGATATTTTTTGCTTCCATGTTGCTACTAATTCCATTTTGCTTGCTGAGTGGATATCTGTTTACGTCTATTACTAAATCATACTCTGAAATTAGGGGCCAAAACGAAACAGGCAGTGTTTATGGATACGAGTCTGTTGGCAGTATGGTTGGCGGTTTGATCTGCGGATTGCTCTTTATCTTTGTTTTTTCATCCATTGAAAGCCTGCTGGTATTGGTTGTTGTCAATGGGTTAATTCTTTTTCTCATTAGCTTGAAAAGGTCTTCACTGAAACAGGCCTGGATCCCTCTGATCATTGTTATTCCGGGTTTCTTATTGCTTTTATTACAGCCTGAAAATAGAATCAGAAGCCTGGTGTATCCCAACCAGGAAATAGAAGTTTCGAAGGATTCGCCACAGGGAAACATCGTCATTACCCGGCGTAAAAACCTGTGGAGCGTGTATAACAACAATACGCTGCTGTTCGATTCCGAGAATTTCATGATGAACGAAGAGGCCGTTCATTTTGCTATGCTCCAACATCCTGATCCGAAGAAGGTACTGCTTATTTCTGGAGGACTTTCTGGTCAGATTGTGGAGCTTAAGAAATATGAAAACATCTCGATTGATTACGTGGAAGATAACCGTTGGTTAATGGCCCTGATGAAAGACACGCTCAAAAAGATGACAGATGAGCGGTTGAATACCTTCGTTACCGATCCGTTGCGTTTTATCCGTAATACTCAGAAAATGTATGATGTTGTCATTCTAAACCTACCAGGTCCATCTACCCTGCAAGCAAACCGCTACTACACCATTGAGTTTTTTAAACTGATAAAAAAGAAACTATCCCCCGGAGCCGTGCTTTCGTTTGGACTGCAGGCGCCACCCAATTACCTGAACAGCGAGGCTGTTGATCTGAATTCAACACTATTTACAACATTGAAGAGAGTTTTTCAGAATGTGATTATCATTCCCGGAGAGAAGAATTATTTCCTTGCCTCTGATGGACCCTTGACCTATAACATTGCAAATGCTGTTCAGGAAAAAGGGCTGGATAACAAATATGTGAATCAGTTTTATTTTGACGATGCCCTGCTGAAAAGCCGTGGTGAAACAATCCTTGCGGCATTAAATTCGTTGGCAGAGATTAATAAAAACCTGAACCCGGTATCCTATCATCAGCAATTGGCCTATTGGCTGAGTCAGTTCAAAGGGAAATACGGACTGATGGGAGTTATTATAGGGGCGCTTGCACTATTCGTCTTTTTCGCAGCGAGCACTCCCTCCAAGGCCATGTTTCTGACAGGGTTTACCGCTACGGGAATGGAGATCCTTTTGCTTTTCGGCTTGCAGATCTTCTTTGGAAACATTTACCTGTTAACCAGTTTCGTCTTTACAGGGTTTATGTTGGGTCTTGGCGTGGGATCTTTCATCGGGAAATCATTTGAGACTGCGGCAGAGAACAGATATCTGTCAGTTACCCAGATACTAATTGGAGGATTGGTCCTTGCAAGCAGTTTATTATTTATTTCTTCTGGAATAACCGAATTACCACAGGCAGTTGTTTATGCGTTGTATTTGGTTGTAACCATTCTGATTGGCGGATTAACCGGTTTCCAGTTCAGGCAAGCCAGCCTTTATGGGATTGCCAGTTCTGTTGAAATTTCAGGCAAGACCTATAGCTATGACTTATTTGGTTCAGCATTAGGTGCACTTGCAGTATCTCTCTACCTGGTTCCAAAAATCGGGATAGTAGCATCGATAATAACGATTAGTTTAGTAAATTTGATATTTGGACTTTGGTTAATTCTAAGGAAAAATCTATTGGTATGACAAAGGATACAGCTATAAGGCTCTTTAATGAGAGACAAATTCGTTCACATTGGGATAATGATCAGGAAAAGTGGTTCTTCTCAATTGTTGATGTTGTTGGGGTACTTACGGACAGTATTGATGCAAATGCATATTGGAGAAAGCTGAAGCAGAGATTAAAAGCCGAAGGAAATGAAACCGTGACGAATTGTCACGGTTTGAAAATGCTTGCTACTGATGGTAAAATGCGTTTGACGGATGTCGCTGATACAGAGCAATTGTTTCGTTTAATCCAATCAATTCCTTCGCCTAAGGCAGAACCTTTTAAGATTTGGCTGTCGAGAGTAGGGCGAGAAAGGATCGATGAAATTGAAGATCCTGAGAAGGGGATTGACCGCCTGATGGAAACTTATTTGCGCAAAGGCTATTCGAAAGAATGGATAAATCAACGGCTTAAAAGCATCGAAGTCCGCAAAGATTTAACTGATGAATGGGAGAATCATGGTATTCAGAAAGGTAATGAATTTGCCCTTCTTACAGATGAAATAACAAAAGCATGGAGTGGATTTACGACCAAACAGTACAAAAACTATAAAGACCTGAAAAGAGAAAACCTGCGTGATCATATGACGAACCTTGAATTGGTTTTAAATATGCTTGCCGAAGCAACCACAACAGAGATTTCGAAAGAAAAGAATCCAAAAACATTTGAAGATAGTCGGAGAATCGCCAATCAAGGAGGAACAATTGCTGGTAATACACGAAAAGAGATAGAAGAAAAAACCGGTAAAAAGGTAATAAGCCGACAAAATGCGAAACAAATAGAGCAGAAAAGGAGTAATCAGATTGAATGAATATTGTTCTTTAGACATAGATGAAAAATGATCATTCCTGATATGGATAAACGTGAATTTCTGAAACGAGGACTTGCAGCAACAGGAGCCATTGCCTGTTCACCGCTGATGAGTTTAGCAGGCAGTTCCCAAGAAAAGCTTTGGAAGTGGAGTAAGGAAGGACTCTATTGGTCACCCACGCCAAGGGGCACCAAATGTCTCATCTGTCCCAATGAATGTGTCATCAAGGAGGGAGAAACGAGCGTTTGTCACAACAGGGTCAACCACGATGGCAAGCTCTATTCCATCGCCTATGGCAATCCCTGTGCAGTGAATGTTGATCCGATTGAGAAGAAGCCGTTGAATCATTTCTTACCAGGATCCAAAGCATTTTCTTTTGGTACGGCAGGTTGTAACCTGGCTTGCATGAACTGCCAAAACTGGACTATTTCACAGGTGAGCCCCAAAGAAACACGTAATTACGAACTAATGCCCGATCAGGTGATTGCACAGACCCTTACTGCCAAATGCCAATCAGTAGCGTACACCTATTCTGAACCAATTTCGTTCTATGAGTATACGCTCGATACTGCTAAGCTTGCCCGTCAGCAGGGTCTGAAGAATGTAATGGTTACCGGAGGGTACATTAATGAAGAGCCCTTACGAAACTTGTTAAAATACATCGATGCGGCAAGGGTTGACCTGAAGTCATTCAGCAACGATATTTACATGAAGCTTAGTGCCGGAGCTCTTAAGCCTGTATTAAACACGCTTAAGACAGTTGCAGAAATGGGTGTTTGGCTCGAAATAATAAACCTTGTCGTACCCAGTTGGACAGATGATACGGATATGATCAAGCGTATGTGCAGCTGGCTGGCCGAAAACGGACTATCAGGATACCCCATCCACTTCG
>TBL_comb47_HYPODRAFT_10006332_pt1 | contig 12818 bp, 5 predicted proteins | sample TroBogypolimnion_40_FD_10682 | JGI IMG/M metagenome (IMG submission 10682)
CATGGCCAGCCGGAGTTGGGGCCTGGAGGCTGAAATCCCTTACGATTTCCGTTACCTACGCACCATGGACGCCGGCAGCCTCGTTTCGCGGAGTTGGAGCCAACTGGGCGACCTTCGGATCAATGGTATTTACACCGGGTTATTCGAGGATCTGTCCGCCGGCCTCAGCTTCGGGCTGAAACTGCCCACGGGCAGTTTCGGTTACGACCGAGACCTGGTTGACCGCGACTCGCAGATCGGGACCGGTTCCACCGACCTGTTGTTGGGCGGCTTCTATCGCGGCAACGTCGCGCGCATCCACGATCTGGAGTGGTTTGTGCAATTGCAACTGGACATCCCCACACTGATCCAGGATGGGTATCGCCCGGGCTTTGAACTCGACACCGCGTTGGGAGTCAGTTACACTGGGTTCTCGCTAGGACGTGTCCAAATCGTGCCGCTGGCGCAGGTGATCTTCTCCGAGCGTACCAGCGATAGCGGGCCGAACTCCGCCGACCCCGTGGCCTCCGGCTACCAGCGCCTGATGCTCTCGCCCGGCGTTGAGATTCACCTTCACCCGTGCAAGTTCTACGCGGATGCGGAGTTTCCCGTTTATCAGAACTTCACCGGCAATCAACTGGCCGCGCCGGTCTTGTTCAAGTTGGGGCTCAGCTTTATGTTCTAGCTCCTTAAAATGATACCGTGGTGCTTAGCGCGCCGCCGTGAAGCGGTCGAAGCGTGAAGCAAGGCCCCCACCGAACGAGGCGCTGACGGCCATCTGCGAATTGACCTGTCGAGGCGCTGGGGATAAGGTTCGAAGGGTGAGTTGGCAATTGATAAAGTCCCGGTCACCCTCCATGATTAAAGAGCACTCTATGGCGGCCAGCGTTCGCCGGTTTTTGGTAGGTCTCACTTTGTTCCTGCCTTTGGCGGCCGCGGCCCAGGCTCCGTTTTTCACCCCGGGCAATCTGGCGGTGCTGCGTTTGGGCGACGGCAGCCAGGCGCTGACGAGTTCGGGAAACACTCTCTATATCGACCAGTTTACCCCGGCTGGGGCCCTCGTGAATAGTGTGGTGGTCCCGGATAGCGGCGGCAGCGCCCTGCTGGTGAGCGGGGCGGCCGGTTCCGAAGGCGGCTTGGCCCGGTCGGTGGACCGCACGCTGCTTGCCGTGGCCGGCTACCACGCGAATCGCGGCTCCATCAGCGGTTCCCTGGCGAACCAAACCGGCACGGCGGTGCCACGCGGCGTGGCCACCATCAGCGCCCAAGGCGTTTTCACCCTGGCGCAGACCAGCACCACCGTTTATAGCGGCAACAATATCCGCGGTGCCATCGCCGACGGAACCAACAACTTCTGGACCGCCGGCACCCCCAATGGCACCTATTGGTTCGATCCCCCGCAAACCCCCGTCAACGTGCAGACCAGCGGAGGAAACACGCTCGCGGTCCAAGTCCGGGCCGGCAACCTCTATTTCTCGACTCAGAAAGGGGTCAACGGCATTTACCTTTTCCAGGGTGGCGGGTTGCCCAAGACCGGCACGCCGACCAATCTCCTGTTTGCGACCGGCTCCACCAGCCAGCCGGCGGGGTTCGATCTGAGCCCGGACCTGGCGGTGGCTTATGTGGCCGACCAGCGCACCTCGTCCGGCGGTGGCATCCAAAAATGGACTTATGGGCAGGGGGCCTGGGGATTGGCCTACACGCTCTCGACGGGCGCCGGCCGGGGCGCCTACAGCGTGGTGGTGGATTTTTCGGGCGTCAACCCGGTGCTGTACGCCACCACCGTGGACAGCAGTTCATCGAACACCAACCGCCTGGTTTGCCTCGTGGATAACGGCCCCAATGCCGTCCCTGCGGTGCTCGCGGTTTCCGGCGTCACCGCCTTTCGCGGGCTCGATTTTGTCCCTGACCTGCGCCCCGTCATCCTGGCCCAACCCCAGAGTCAGACCGTGACCAGCGGGAGCGAAGTCAGTTTCACGATCACGGCTTCGAGTGCCTTTGCGTTCGGTTACCAATGGCAAATGAACGGATCGAGCATCCCCGGTGCGACCACCTCCACCTTGGTATTAACGGATGTGCAAGCCGCGGACCAGGCCGCGTATCAAGTGGTCCTGACCAACCTGTACGGCGCGCTCACCAGCGCGGTGGCCACGCTCACCGTCCAAACGGTTTCCCCCCCAACCAATACCCGGAACTTTCGCATGGCTTCGTGGGACCAAAACGGCTTGATCTCCTGGACGAACGCGTTCCCCAGCGGCGTTTGCACCGTCGCGAGCGCCAGCACCCCCGAGGGCCCATGGTCCCCGTTGGTCTGCTCGTTCACTACCAACTCCGTCGGCCAGGTCGCTTTGCCCCTGCCGCCCTATAATATCTTCTACCGGCTCTTAGCGGTGGATGTTTCGGCGGCCAACCCGGGCGGCTTCGACAATCTGACGGCCTCGTATGGGGTCTTGCGCACCCTCGCCGGGAACGGCTACGGCGGGGTGGACGGAGTGAATTACTGGCATGCCAGTTTCGAAGGCGGATTCGCCACCAATGCGGCCCTCTCCCGTCCGCACATGGCTCTGGCCGATCCATCCGGCAACCTGTTCATTGTGGATAAGAACAGCCATTCTGTACTGGAGATCACCCCTGATGCCCGCATCCATACCGTCGCCGGGACCCATGTCTCAGGCAATGGTCCGGACATTTCCACCCTGGGCACGAACGTCGCTCTCAGCTTTCCCAACGGCCTCTGGGTGGGTGGCGACGGCGTGGTCTATATCCTGGATACCGGAAACAACAAGGTGCGCTGGCTGAATACTAACGGCGTCATGACCACCCTCTGCACTGACAACAATGGCATCTCGACCGGCCGCGGCCTGTGGGTAAGAGACGACCGGACGCTCGTTTATTTTAGCGACGGACAGTATTTGCGGATGTGGAGCAACCCGGGCGGCTTCAAGAACGTGAACAAGGTTACGTTTAACGAATTGGGCAACTTCATCGTCGCCCCCTCGGGCGACCTCATTGTGACAGATCGTGGGGCGGGTGTCGTCTATCTGCTGCCGACCAGCGGCGTCCGAGCCGGCTATCCCACCTTACTGTTCGGCAACGGTACCACCAATAACGTGGTGGAGGGAATGCCGGCGGCGACCAGTGGACTCAATGAAGTGCGCGGGGTGTGGCCAGTCCCAACCGGGGGCTACCTGCTGGGCACAGATCAGGGCAGCCAGGTCCTCTACGTCGATCGATCCGGCCGGCCTGCTGCACATCCTCGTCAACGGCCAGCCTGGCTACCACTCGGGGGATGGCCAATGGTTTCATGCTCCCGGCTATAAAGTGAGCGAAGTGCGCAGCATTACTATGGATCCCCAGGGAAACCTGCTCATCGTCGAAAATGATCTGGGCTACGTCCGGCGGGTCGACTTTCTACGCCTGGCGCCCTAAGCTCCGCACCATTGCCAAGTTTCCGGCCAAGGCTGACCTTTTCGAACTCGGATTGGCACCGAAAGCGGTGGAACGCGCCGCTCCAAAAGCTTCGCGACTTCTAATGCTGGCGCGCGTCGGTGATGGCAAAGCGTCTGGAACTCGGCATGTCCGCGCTTTGGTCCTGGGCTGGCCGACAGAAAAATCGAGATTAGTTCTTGGACGGGCGGTGACCCGACGACGAGCGTGGTTTTCTCCGGAAAAGCCCCTCGATGTTCGTTGCGGACCTGTAACATCCGGAGTATATTCCCAACTGTAAATATGAAATCGGCTGAGAAGGCGCAATGGATCGAAGCGTTTCTGGCCGTGCGTCGCAAGACCGGTTTCCCCCCGATCCCGAGCGGTGCCTTCACTTTTAGCTGGATGGGCGGCGAAACACCATTATTCACAACCGCGTTGTTTCACAAGTCACACAACCAAAGGAGTAGGTATTATGAATCAAGGCAGCAAATGCCCAGTCACGGGCGGAGTTCACAAACACCCTGCCGGCGGCGGCACGACCAACCGAGACTGGTGGCCGAACCAGTTGAAGCTCGAGCTCCTGCACCAGCATTCCTCCCAGTCCAATCCGATGGGCGAGGGTTTCAACTACGCTGACGAATTCAAGCGGCTCGACTTGAAGGCGGTGAAGGAGGACCTCCGTGAATTGATGACGAAGTCGCAGGACTGGTGGCCGGCGGACTTCGGCCACTACGGACCTTTGTTCATCCGCATGGCGTGGCACAGCGCCGGCACCTACCGCACCGGCGACGGTCGCGGCGGCGCAGGCGGCGGCAGCCAGCGCTTTGCACCCCTTAACAGTTGGCCCGACAATGGGAACCTCGATAAGGCACGCCGACTGCTCTGGCCGATCAAGCAGAAGTACGGCCGGAACATTTCCTGGGCCGACCTGATGATCCTCGCCGGAAACGTTGCTTTGGAATCGATGGGTTTTAAGACCTTCGGATTCGCCGGTGGGCGTGAGGACATCTGGGAGCCGGAACAGGACATCTACTGGGGCTCCGAGGGGAAGTGGCTGGAAGACCAGCGTTACTCGGGCGACCGGGATCTCGATAGCCCGCTCGCTGCCGTGCAGATGGGCCTTATATACGTCAACCCGGAAGGTCCGAACGGCAGGCCGGACCCGGTTGCTGCCGCGCGCGATATCCGCGAGACCTTCGCCCGCATGGCGATGAACGATGAGGAGACAGTGGCCCTCATCGCCGGCGGCCACACCTTCGGCAAGACCCACGGCGCCGGCCCCGCGTCCCATGTGGGCCCCGAACCCGAAGCGGCCGGCATCGAGGATCAGGGCTTGGGCTGGAAGAGCACTTTCGGCACGGGCAAAGGCGGCGACACGATCACCAGCGGTCTGGAAGTCATCTGGACCGCCACTCCCACGAAGTGGAGCAACAGCTTCTTCTGGAACCTGTTCGGCTACGAATGGGAATTGACGAAGAGCCCAGCCGGTGCGCAGCAGTGGAAGCCCAAGGGTGGCGCTGGTGCCAATACTGTGCCGGATGCGCACGACCCTTCGAAGCGACATGCGCCGTCCATGCTGACCACGGATCTCGCCCTGAGGTTCGACCCTGCCTACGAAAAGATCTCACGGCGCTTCCTGGAGCACCCGGATCAGTTTGCGGACGCGTTCGCCCGGGCCTGGTTCAAGCTGACGCACCGTGACATGGGCCCGCGCGCACGCTATCTCGGTCCGGAGGTCCCGGAAGAAGAACTCATCTGGCAAGACCCCGTCCCTGCCGTCAATCATAAGTTGATTGAGGCTCAGGACATCACCTCCCTTAAGGGCGAGATCCTGGCTTCCGGTTTGTCGGTGTCGGAGCTGGTTTCGACCGCTTGGGGGTCGGCGTCTACCTTCCGTGGCTCCGACAAGCGAGGGGGCGCCAACGGCGCCCGCATTCGTCTGGCGCCGCAGAAGGATTGGGAGGTCAACCAGCCCGCCCAACTGGCGAAGGTACTCAGGACGTTCGAGGGCATCCAGAGTGCTTTCAACCGCTCGCAGACCGGCGGCAAGAAGGTATCACTGGCTGACCTGATCATTCTGGCCGGTTGCGCGGGCGTCGAACAAGCTGGCCGGAACGCCGGTCACAAGGTGACGGTTCCCTTCACGCCGGGACGCATGGACGCCTCGCCGGAGCAAACCGATGCGGCCTCCTTCGCCGTCCTCGAACCGATTGCGGACGGCTTCCGCAATTTCCTGAAAACTCGCTATGGGGTGTCGGCCGAGGAGTTGCTGGTCGACAAGGCGCAATTGCTGACCCTGACCGCGCCCGAAATGACGGTACTCGTGGGCGGCATGCGTGTCCTGAAGACCAACTTCGGAGGGTCCCCACACGGCGTCTTCACCCAGCGGCCAGAGGCCCTCACCAATGACTTCTTCGTGAATCTGCTCGACATGAGCACGACCTGGAAGCCAACCGCGATGGGCAGTGATTTATTCGAGGGGCGCGATCGCGCAACGGGCGCACTCAAGTGGACCGCCACCCGGGTCGACCTCATCTTTGGCTCCAACTCCCAACTCCGGGCCTTGGCGGAAGTCTACGCCTGTGAGGACTCCCAGGAGAAATTCCTGCACGACTTCGTGGCGGTGTGGAACAAAGTTATGAATCTCGACCGTTTCGACCTCTCCCGACCCTAGCACAAGCGTCTTCGAGGGGGCCTTACCGGGCGGCGGAGCACCGGGGGCTAAAATGCTGCCGCCATCTTCAAGGTGTGAGCGTCCAACCGCACCGACCGCCGGCACTCGCCTCGATTCCCCTCGCGCGGGTCGAAGGCCGGCTTGACCACCTCACCTTCGATCCCCGCACCCAGCGCTTGTTTGTCGCTGCCCTGGAAAACCACTCCATCGAAGTCATCGGCCTGGCCAAGCGGCGGCGCGTCCACCAGATCACGGGGATCCGCGAACCCCAAGGGTTGCTGTGCATTCCAGAAAAGAACCGACTCTTGGTGTGCAGCCGCGGAGACGGCACCTGCCGCAGTTTCGATGCCACTACCTTCGAGGAAGGGGCGTGGATCGACCTCGGCCGAAATGCCGACAATATCCGGTTTGATCCCGAGGCACAGATGGTTTATGTCGGCTCCGGCGGCGAGCCTGGCAGCGGACTGCTCTCCGCCATCGATCTGGTCTCCCTCCTGCCCGTCCCGCAAGGCGGCGTGCCCGCTCCGCCTCACTCCCCGGCCGATTTCCTCTCGAGCCGGCCACGCCAGGCCGACGCGAGGATGGAGATTCAGTTCCCGTCACACCCCGAGTCGTTTCAAGTCGATCCCGTCCATCGCCGTCTCTTGGTCAACCTTCCCGACGAGCGCACGGTGGCGATCCTGCAAATCGGAACCAACCAGACAGAGTCGTAATACTATGAAGCAACCCGGGGCTACGCCGCCGACCACCGCCTTCACACTCATTGAGTTGTTGGTGGTCATCGCGATGATCGCCATCCTGTCCGCCCTGCTGCTGCCGGCGCTGACTCGCGCTCGGCAGAAAGGCCAACAGGCCGCCTGCGGCTCCAATATGCATCAGATCGGCCTGTCCGCCCGGCTCTACATGGATGATTATGAGGGTGGCTTGTTTCACCATCATGAGGGCTGGGTGCTCGACGACTGTACCCAGGTCGATACCTTGCCGACGGACCTCGGCGGGGTTACGGGCGGCGGCATGGGGAACAGCCAGGCTGAAAAACCCTGGGTGATCTTCTTCCAACCTTATTTGCACAACCGCCGTGCCTGCTTCTGTCCGGCCGACCTGACTCCCCGATCTCAGGTTCTGGCCACCGGCCTCCTGGGTTACAATGGTGCCATTACCAGCACCAGCCAAACCCCACCGCCCAACTCCGAGCAAGCCATCGCCCAAGCCAATGACCTGGCCATTGAAAGCTACCTCCTCAATTCCATTTTCACCCATAAGTCAGCCCGCTATGCACTCGAGGGCGCCCTGTATGGCTTCGCGACGGACCGCGCTCTGAGCCAGTTGCCCAACCCCAACCTCATCATGTTCTCGGAGCGTAACTGCGAGGCCCTGGACGCCTCGGACAATCCCGAGTTCGACAGCATCGTCCAGGACGACTACGATACCTGGGTCGGCGAAGCGGCGCTCGTGCAGTGGGGGAGTGGAAACTATGCCGACCAAGGTTGGATCCGTTGCCAGCGCCACGGCGTCCATGCCAATTACATCTACGTCGATGGCCACGTCCAGAACCTACGCTGGAGTCAGGCCCGCTTCGACCAATTCCCTGACCACGTCGTCCGCAAACCGCTGGCCAACCCGCCGCGTTGAGCGGGCCGTGGCTCTACGGCTTGGTGGCCAGCACCAGCGGTGAGACGGCGGGGACGGGGAGCAGTCGTGGCTTGACAAAACCGGCCTCCCGCAACCAACCGCTGATCTCTTCAAAACTAAACGTGTCGCCGGCCTCCGTGTTCACCAGCATGTTCACCGCGAACAACAAGCCGGATATCGGCTCCGTGCGGTCTTCGTTTACCAGAAACTCCATGATGGCGATGGTCCCGCCCGGGGCCAGGGCATCGAAGGTCCGCTTCAATAGCTTCCGGCTCCGGCTGGCGCCTTCACTGTGCAAAATGTGTCCCAGCGTTGCCACGTTATGTTTCTTTCCGAAGCGCACCTTCAACAGGTCGCCGGGGATGACGGTCAACCGATCCCCAACCCCATGCCGCCGGGCCAGTTTCTCCGTCACCGTCAGCACCGAGGGCCAATCCACCGCAGCGATGTGAACCTGCGGCGATTGTTCCGCCAGCGCGATGCCCCACACCCCCGACCCGGTCGCCAAATCCAACACCTTCACCGGGCTCTTGGCCTGGGGAATCCCCAGGTGTTCTCCCAGGGCTTTGGCTGCCGCATAACTCAGGGGGAAAATGGACTCCACAAACTCAGCGAAGAACGCCGCTCCCTTGGCTTCGGAGTTGACCGTCGCCGCCGGCCGGCCCGTCCGCACCACTTCATCCAGCCCAAGCCATTTCGGGATAAGTTGGGCGGAAACGTGTCGGAAAAACTCGCCGTGATACCCGGGTTTATGGGAAACGAGGAAGGTGGCGCTCTCCGGCGTCAACGCGTAACCCACTCCCTCGCGCGCCAGCAATCTCAGTCCGACCAGGGCGTTGCAGATGGCCTTCACTCCCCGCACGGAGGCTCGGGTTTCTTTGGCGAGTTGCTCCGCGGTCCGCGGAGCGCCGTCCAGCCGGTCAAAGAGCTGGTGCTTGACCGCGGCTTCGATGATCAGCGGCGGGGCATAACCCCAGCTCATTTGCATCAGCCGTTCCGGGGTCATCCCCGGTTTGGTAGTAGTAGTCATAAATCTAAGTATAAAATGTCCTCCAATCTAACGCGGAACCTTCCGGTGACAAGTCGCCATTTTGCGAGCCGCCATTTTGCGAGCGGCCAGGGTTGAGGGTTCGGGGCTCCCCCAAAGTGTCGCGGTTTGTGTTGACAACACCCCGCCGCCTTCATAGGTTCTTAATGTAAATGTTCTGCCTCCATACCAGTTCGCGGCAGTCCCTTCTCTCCTGGCGGGTCGTCCGCCGGGCGCCCGAGGTCCCTATGGATCGGGCTCGTTCGCGCTTGCGGTGAAACCGAGCCCATCATCCCTTTAGAACAACCACCTAGCATCGAACCTCCAAGAAACCAAAGCTGATCCCCTCATGAAAACCAATAATAGATTCGTAAGGAATGCCTTATGCATGGCGGCCCTGACCGCCGTATGCGCCACGACCAACGCCCAATTGGGCTCGGTGGGCCTGAAGTTCCTCAATGGCAACGGCGGCCTGCAGGCCATCACGTCTGCGGGGGCGTTGCAACCCGCGGATTTGGCGGGTGCTACGCTCGCCAACGGCGGCTACCAGGCCGCCCAAACCAACTGGAACAACCTCGGCCGGTGGGGCAACCCCAGCAATCCCATCGACCAATACGGAACCGCCAGCGGTCTCTACATCTCGTGGGACTGCAATAATATTTGGAGCGAGTCGGGCGGCGGCACCCCGGCGGTCCAAACGGTGCCCGACCTGAAGCTCATGAACGCCTACGATGACTCGAATGGCGCCGCCAACACTGTCGCCGATGACACCGCAGCCACGGGGGTCAGCATCTTTGGGAGCGTCAATAATAAACCTTGGATGTATGTCAGCAACATTGTTAATTGGCTGAACCTTGAGGGGGCGTGCTCCTACGACGTGGTGATCTACTCCAGTGGTGATACGGCAGGCCGCGGTGGGCGCTACTGGATCCAGGCCGCCTCCGGCGTAAACACGTCGATGACCCTCGGCCGCGATCTCACGGGCGAGGTGTATATGAACAATCCCAGCACCTTTCTCAGCAATCCGAGTTATGTGGAGGTGCCCCTGACCGCCAACACCCAGGCCGGCGCTTTCAGGGGTAATTTCATCGTGTTCCCCGGTCTGACCGCCGACAGTATTCTGATTCGGCCCGAGGAGTGGAATACGCGTTCTCCCATTAACGCCATTCAGCTTATTCCCCATACCCAGGTCGCCCCGGCCTTCAATTATCCGCCCCCGGCCAGCCCGCAAATCGTGTTCGGTGGTTCCACCGCCACCCTGTTTGTGCCTGCCTCTGGCTGCGGCATCAACTACCAGTGGATGGCCGGCGCCATCGGCAGCGGGGTCTATACGAATCTCACCGATGTGGGCAACATCTCCGGTTCGGCCAGCGCGCGCCTGATCATCACCAATCTCTTTCCCGCCAATGCCGGCGACTACGTCCTGGTCGCCACCAACGGGTCCGGGACGATCCAGACCACCCCCATCACCCTCCAGGTGCCGGCCCAAATTATCACTGGCCCCTTCACCAATGAGGTCCTCTATCCCAACATGACGGCCCACTTCGTCACCACCGTCTCCCTGACCGGCACCAACAACCTGTTCACCTGGTACAAGAATACCACCGCCCTCACGGACGGCCCCTCCGGCACCGGTTCGACCCTAACCGGCTCAGCCACCTCCAGCCTGACGGTCAGCGGCGTGGGCACGGCCGATGTGGCCAATTATTGGATGGTAGTTTCAAACGTCTATGGCATGACCACGAGCGCGGTTTCGAGCCTGTCCTTGATCCCGGCGCCGGCGCCCGGCAGCTTCGCCGAGGCGGTGGTTACCAACTCCCCGCTCGCCTATTGGCGGTTTGACGAGACCGACCCCACTTTGATGGCGTTGGATAACGCCGGCGGTCTCAACGGCACCTACGGTGTCGGCACTGTCCTTGCCCAGAATGGCGCGGGTTACCCCGGTTTTGTCCGGGATAACCCCAACCTGGCGTGGCAAGCCCCCAATGCCGCCAACGGCTGGGTGACCATCCCCCCGCTCAACCTCAATACCAATACCGTGACCATCGTGGCCTGGGTTAACCTCAGCGCGCTCCAAAACAATTGGGCCGGCATCCTCACCAGCCGCCACAACGGCACCGCCGCCGGCTTCAATTTCTCCGGCCTCTCCGGCAAGCAAAACATGCTCAGTTACACTTGGGATGAAAACACCGCCGCCACCTACAACGCCGATACGGAGATCTTCGTGACCAACAACGTCTGGACCATGGTCGCCCTGGTGGTGACCCCGACGAACGCCACCTTCTTCGCTTGCGACCCTGCCGGCGGCATCCGCTCCGCCAACTACGGCTACGCCAATAACCAGGAGCTGTTCTACGGCCCTGGGAGCATCGGCAACGATGACACCTATGCCAGCGGGCGTATGATGAACGGCTATATCGACGATGTGGCGGTTTTCAACCACGCCCTCTCGCCCACCGCCATCACATGGCTCTATGTCGCGGGCAGCGCCGCCGGTGTGGTGCCGCCGCCTACTATTGCCAAACAGCCGCTAAACCAGGAACTCTACCAGGGGCGACCGGCGGTCTTCTCCGTCGTGCCTGCCGGGCTCCCGCCGTTCTCGTATCAATGGCGCGCCAACGGCTTCCCCCTCACGGATGGCGGCCGGATCTCGGGCTCGACCAACGCCACCTTGGTCATTGCCAACACCCAACCTGGGGACGCGACCACCTACGACGTCGTGGTTGCCAACAACGGGGGCTCGGTTGACAGCGCTGCCGCTACCTTGGCTTTGACGACTCCGACAGGCGCCGCGTACGAGGCTGCCGTTATCGCCTCCGCCCCCTATGCCTATTGGCGTCTGAACGAAGCCGTTAACAGCCTCTATGCGTGGGACTTCTACGGCGGTTACAGCGCGACCTACGGTTCTTATGCCTCGGCCACCGCCGGGAGTGCCGCCGGACCGATCAGTCCCGACTGGCCGGGCTTCGAGGTTGGTAACGTTGGACTGCCTCTCTACTGGCAGACCCAAGGCGACACGGTCGCCGCCCCGTCGTTGAACCTCAACACCAACACCGTGACCATCACCGCCTGGATCAACCCGGCCCAGGATCAAACCACCAATTATGTTGGCCTGGTGTTCTCGCGGCAAAACCTGACCACCGCGGGCCTGTCCTATGGCGCCGTCAGCAACCACCTCGGCCTCAATTGGAACGGAACCGTTACTAGCGCCGATGCTAACTGGGATCCCGGCATCGTGGTTCCCGACAACCAGTGGTCGTTCGTGGCCGCAGTCGTTGAACCCAACCGATCCACCCTCTACCTCTACAATGCCAACGGCCAGGTGGCCAAGGCCCAGACCGTGGCGCACGCCAACCAGGCTTTCGACGGATTGACCTACATCGGCGAGGATCCCCTCTATGCCGACGGCACTCGGGGTTTCAATGGCACGATTGATGAAGTGACCATCTGGAACCGGGCGCTGACGGGACCTCAAATCGCGGCCCTCTATACCGCCGCCTCCGGCGTGCAGGTCCCGCCCTCAGTCGTTCTCCAACCGGTACCAACCACCATTTATGTGGGCAAGACCAACCAACTGAGCGTCACGGGCGCGGGCACCGGCCCGCTGACCTACCAATGGTACTCCAACGGTGTGGCCGTCGCTACCGGCGGGGACATCCTGGGCGCCAACACCAACATACTCAGTTTTACCAACGCCGCCTTGAGCGACGCCGGTAACTATGCCTGTGTGGTCACCAGCCCGCTCGGCTCCGCCACCAGCGCCGTGGTCGCTCTGACCGTCCTCCCGATCTCGGCTTCGCCTGTGTTCTCGGCCACGGCCAGTGCCACCTACGCCAACCTGACCAACCAGACCGGCATCGTCGTCGGGTGCGAAGACTTCGGCGCCACCGAATACACCTTCAATGTCACCAACGGCTCCACCGTGACCACCTACGACTTTAAGGTGAACGGCTCGGTGGCCAGCGTCAATGGCAACGGCCAATCCACCGGCTCCCTCAACGGCACCGGCTCGTTTGGCTTCACTTCGGGCAACGCCAATTTCGATAATGTCTTGAACGAGTACAGCTACGATGGTGG
>TBL_comb47_HYPODRAFT_10006333_pt1 | contig 12816 bp, 11 predicted proteins | sample TroBogypolimnion_40_FD_10682 | JGI IMG/M metagenome (IMG submission 10682)
GCCGCGCCCTCACCAACATCACCGGCAACGGCATCGCCTGCGCCTTCGTCTCCTGGTGGGAAGGCGAGCTGGACCGGAAGAAGCTGCACGCCATCATCGGCGGCCGCGACTTCGCGCCCGGGACGGTTGCCGCCGAATCCGACTAGCGCCCTCCTGACGTCGCAAGCGAGGCCCTGGAACCCCGGTTCCGGGGCTTTCGCTTGTGCGGCCCCGGATTCCCCGGCATGATGTGACAAACATCACAGTTGCAAACAATGAAAGGAGACTGAAAGGTCGGCTCCGTAAATTTGCCTTATTCCCTTTCCATCTTTCCCATCGCCGGAACCATGTGATTTCCGCCATCCAACCCTGGCGCCGGACCCTCCGGCCCTCATCCGTGGGCACCAACATGTCGAACCAAGAACCCAACCGTGGCTGGTGGCAGGGAGCCAAGCCCTGGCGCCTGGCCATCACCCTCGCCGTCGGCACGATCCTGTACGTCGTCCTCCCGCAGATCGCGCCGGTGCCGGACGCCAGGATCTTCTCCGGGACGGTCGCCGCGAAGGCCGGCGCCAAGGCCGCGGACAAGACCGCGAAACCCGCGCCGAAACCCGCCGCCGAGGCGCCCAAGGCTCCCGCGCCCGCCGCCAAGGCTCCGGCCGGGAAGCAGTCCGCGGCCGCCCAGGCCGAGGCCGACATGAAGGCCAGGCTGGAGGCCGCCATCAGGACGAAGCTGGAGGCCGACGCCAAGGCCAAGGCCGAGGCCGACGCGAAGACCAAGGGCGAAGCGGACGCCAAGGCCGCCGCCGCGACCGAGAAGACCCGCCGGGAGAACTGGGTCCAGGGCCTGCACCTGTTCGCCATCTTCCTCGCGACCATCCTCGGCATCATCATCCGGCCCCTGCCCATGGGCGCCGTGGCCATCACCGGGGTCGCGGTCTGCGCCATCTCCGGCACCCTCACCATCGCCCAGAGCCTCAGCGGCTACGCCGAAAAGACCCTCTGGCTGATCATCGTGGCCTTCATGTTCGCCCGCGGCTTCATCAAGAGCGGCCTGGGCACCCGCATCGCCTACTTCTTCATGCGCCTGTTCGGCAAGCGCACCCTGGGCCTGGCCTACAGCCTGGCCGCCACCGAGTTCGTGCTCGGCCCGGTGGTGCCCAGCAACACCGCCCGCACCGCAGGCATCATGATGCCCATCCTGCGCTCCCTGTCCCGGGCCTACGGCAGCAACCCGGAGGACGGCACCGCCCGCAAGATCGGCGCCTACCTCACCATGGCCTGCTTCAACATCGACCTCATCATCAGCGCCATGTTCCTCACCGCCATGGCCGCCAACCCCATGGCCCAGAAGTTCGCCGCCGACTTCGGCATCAAGATCACCTGGAGCAGCTGGTTCACCGCCGCCATCGTACCCGGCCTGGTGGGCCTGATCGTGATCCCCTGGGTCCTCTACGTGCTCTACAGGCCTGAGATCACCGAGACCCCCGAAGCGGTGGAGATGGCCAAGGCCAAGCTCAAGGAGATGGGCAAGGTCTCCTCCTCCGAATGGCTGATGATCGGCGTGTTCGCCATCGTCCTGGTGATGTGGGTGTTCGGCGACGCCTACGGCATCGACGGCACCACCGCCGCGCTGGTGGGCCTGGGCATGCTGCTCATCACCGGGGTGCTGGCCTGGTCCGACGTGCTGGCCGAGACCAACGCCTGGGACGTGCTGATCTGGACCGGCACGCTGATCATGATGGCCGGCTTCCTCAACACGCTGGGCATGATCCCCTGGTTCAGCAAGGTGGTGGCGGCGTCCATGGCCGGGCACAACTGGATCTTCGCCTTCCTGGTGCTGGGCCTGACCTACTTCTACGCCCACTACTTCTTCGCCAGCATGACCGCCCACGTGGGCGCCATGTATGCCGCCTTCCTGGGCGTCTCCATCGCCTGCGGCGCCCCGCCGATGCTGGCGGCCCTGGTGCTCTGCTTCTTCTCCAACCTGCACGCCTCCATGACCCACTACGGCACCGGTCCGGCCGCGGCCATGTTCGGCCAGGGCTTCGTGCCCATCGGCACCTGGTGGCGCCTGGGCTTCATCGTCAGCGTCGTGAACATCCTGATCTGGGTCGGAGTCGGCGGCGCCTGGTGGAAGGTGCTGGGTCTCTGGTAGACCCCTCCGAAAGGCGGGGAGGAGACCTGCAAGGTCTTCTCCCCGCCCTCGCTTATCCATCCAACGGCCTGAATGGCCTCAACCCAATCCGCCCCGCGGCCGAGCCGCGGGTCTGCTGAAAGGCCCTCCATGGAAACATTGGAACCCCTCCCACCGAAGGAAAAGATCCCTTTCTACAAGGTCCTGTACGTGCAGGTGCTGTTCGCCATCATCATCGGCGGCATCCTGGGGTGGCAGTCCCCGTCCATCGCCACCAACGACTGGATCAAGGCCATGGGTGACGGCTTCATCAAGCTGATCAAGATGGTCATCGCGCCCATCATCTTCTGCACCGTGGTCTCCGGCATCGCCCACGTCCAGAGCGCCAAGACCGTCGGCCGGATCGGCATGAAGGCGCTGATCTACTTCGAGATCGTCTCCACCTTCGCCCTCGTCATCGGCGTCGTGGTCGCCAACCTGCTGCACCCCGGGCTCAACTTCGGCGGCAAGACCCCCGACGCCGCCTCCGTGGCCCAGTTCGCCAAGCAGGCCCACGAGATGAAGTCGGTCGACTTCTTCCTGAACATCATCCCCGACAGCGTCGTCGGCGGCTTCGCCAAGGGCGACATCCTCCAGGTGCTGCTGTTCTCCATCCTGTTCGGACTGGCCCTCATGGCCCTGGGCGAAAAGACCAAGGGCCTGCGCACCATGATCGACGAACTGGCCCAGGGCGTCTTCGGCGTCATCGGCCTGGTCATGAAGGCCGCCCCCTTCGGCGCCTTCGGCGCCATGGCCTACACCGTCGGCAAGTACGGACCCCAGGCGCTGGGCAACCTGCTCGGCCTCATCGCCACCTTCTACCTGACCTCCGCCCTGTTCGTGATCATCATCCTGGGCACCATCGCCCGGCTCATCGGCTTCAACATCTTCAAGTTCCTGGGCTACATCAAGGACGAACTGCTGATCGTGCTGGGCACCAGCTCCTCGGAAAGCGCCCTGCCCCAGCTCATGAAGAAGATGGAAGCCATGGGCTGCTCCAAGCCCGTGGTCGGCCTGGTGGTCCCCACCGGCTACTCGTTCAACCTGGACGGCACCAACATCTACATGAGCCTGGCGACCATCTTCATCGCCCAAGCCCTGGGCTTCCACCTGGGCCTCAAGGACCAGCTCGCCATCATCCTGGTGGCCATGCTCACCTCCAAGGGCGCCTCCGGCGTCTCCGGCGCCGGCTTCGTCACCCTGGCGGCGACCCTGAGCGTGGTCAACCCGGCCCTGGTCCCCGGCATGGCCATCGTGCTCGGCATCGACAAGTTCATGAGCGAGTGCCGCGCCCTCACCAACATCACCGGCAACGGCATCGCCTGCGCCTTCGTCTCCTGGTGGGAAGGCGAGCTGGACCGGAAGAAGCTGCACGCCATCATCGGCGGCCGCGACTTCGCGCCCGGGACGGTCGCCGCGGAACCCGAATAAACCTGCCTCACCCGGCCTGGCAGGTCACGGTGACCACCAGGCCGGTGCCGTTCGGCGGGTCCTCCAGCCGGATGGCTGCGCCCATGGCCTGGGCCAGTTCCTGCACGATGGCCAGCCCCAGTCCGCAGCCCGGCGAATCGCCGGGGTGCAGCCGGCAGAATCGTTCGAACGCCCGCGTACGGTCCTCGGCGGGGATACCCGGCCCGTTGTCCTCCACCTGGAGAATCACCCCTTCCGCCTCCCGCCGCACGGACACGGTGACCCTGCCATTGGCCGGCGTGTAGCGCAGGGCGTTGTCCACCAGATTCGCCATCAGTTCGTGGAGCATGTAGGCCGACGTCTGGAGTTCCGCGTCGTCGAGGCTGCATTCGAAGCCCAGGTCGATGTCCTTGGCCTGGGCCAGGGCCGCCTGCTCCTCCAGGACGCCCTGGACCAGGTCAACCAGGTTCACGGCAGCGCGCGGCTGGGGATGCTGCGCCACCGCCTCGGCGGTGGACAGGCTCAGCAACTGGTTGACCAGCCTGGTGCCGTCCCGCACCCCCTTGAAGATCCCCTTGAGGGCCTCCTCCTTCGCCTCCGGATCCGGGTTGCGCAGGCCGTAGTCCACCTGGGTCTGGAGCACGGTGAACGGAGTGCGGAGCTGGTGCGAGGCATTGGCGATGAACCGGCTCCGGGCAGCCATCTGGTTGTCCAGCCGCTGCACGTATTCGTTGATGGCCCCCACGAGGGGCTGAAGTTCCGACGGGACCGGCCCCGGATCGAGCGGCTCCAGGGAGCCCGGATGGCGGTCGCGGACCTGATCCCGGAGCCGGACGATGTTCTTCAGACCGCGGCGCAGGGCGATCCAGACCAGGATGACCACCAGGGCCAGCATCCAGGCCTGCTCCCGCAGGCCGATGAGCCCCAGCTGTTCGACCATTTTCTGCCGGCCGTGGAGGGTCTGGGCGACCTCGATCACCACCGGGCTCTCCTCCGGCGCGGCGAACACCGGCTGGGCATAGGCCACCACCCGCACCGGCTGGTCCCGGACCACCGCGTCGAACCGGATGGATTCCTCGGGCCTGAGCGCGCCGGGCGGGGGCGGCACTTCCGCGTAGCCGGAGAGCAGCACGCCTTTGGCCGAGGCGATCCGGTAGTACACCTGGTCCTGGTCGCTGGAGTGGAACAGTTCCAGGGCCGAGGGTGGAATCGCCACCTCCAGCAGTCCGTCGTCGTACTGGATCTGCTGGGCGATGATGCGGGCCGAACCGAGCAGCAGGCGGTCCTGGACCCGGGTGGCCGTGGCGCGGGCATCCCGGAAATTGAACCAGACGTTCAGGACCGCCATGGCGCCGAGGGGGATCAGCAGCCACAGCAGCAGGCGTGCCCGGAGGCTGGAAAACACCCTAGTTGGCATAACGCGGCTTCAGCAGGTAGCCCAGGCCCCGGAGGGTCACAATCACCGCGTCGCCGGGCTCCAGCTTCTTCCTGACCCGGTGGACGTAGATCTCGATGGCATCGGGGTTCACCTCCTCGTCCACCCCGAACAGGCTGTGGGCCAGCGCCTGCTTGCTCACGGTCTTGCCCGCCTTGACGATCAGCATCTCCAGCACGGCGTGCTCCCTCCGGGTCAGGTTGATGGGCGTTCCCGCCAGGGTGAACCCCTTGGAATTGCTATCGTAGGAAAGGGATCCGCAGGTGATGATGGGGTTCTTGGCCTGGTTGGCGCGCCGCAGCAGCGCCCGCATCCGGGCCTCCAGCTCGGGCACCTCGAAGGGCTTGGCCATGTAGTCGTCCGCGCCGATGTCCAGCCCGTCCACCCGGTCCTGGGTGCCGCCGAAGGCGGTGAGGATGAGCACCGGGGTGGGGTTGTGCCGGCCGCGCAGGCGACGCAGGACTTCCCGCCCATCCAGGCCCGGCAGCGCCAGATCCAGGATGACCAGGTCGTAGGTTTCGGTAAGCAGCAGCATGTCAGCGTCGAGGCCGTCGTAGCTGCATTCCACAGTGTACTGGGCGGCCTTCAGCGTGCGCGCCAGCCATTCCGAAAGGGACCGGTTGTCCTCGACGAGCAGGATCTTCATGGCCGGGGAGCTCCCGGCCCTGCCGCGTTGACGAATTCCAGGGTGTAGGTGCTGGCCAGATCGATATTCCTGCCTTGCATGGATTTCTCCGTGCGGGTGAGCACCTTCAGGACATGGGCGGGTCCGCCCGCGGGCATGCGGCCGTCGGGAATGAAGATGGCCTTGCTGTGGGCCAGGGCCTTGATGTAGGTGGCCCGGTCGGCGGTGTAGAACTTGGGTGGCAGCTGGTCCGCGATCTCGGCGGCGGTGTGGCTCTGGATGAAGGTCAGCGCCTTCATCAGGGCGTTGACCAGCTTCTGAACTTCGGGCCGGTGCCGGTTCACCCAGGCGGTCTCCATGTACAGGCAGGAAGCCGGGTAGGGCCCGCCCAGGGCCTTGGCCGTGTCCTCCGGCGTGCGCAGGTCGGCCAGCACCTCGGCCTGGCCGCTGTCCAGCATCCGGGAGGCGGTCGGCTCCGTGGTCATCCCTGCGCTGATGGTCCCGCGGTTCATGGCGCTGATGAAGGCGTCCCCGGTGCCCACCGGCACGAAGGTGACCTGGTTCAGCTTGAGCCCGGCCGCAAGCGCCAGGTAGCGGGACAGGTACTGGGTGGAGGAGCCCAGCCCCGTGACGCCCAGCACGTGGCCCTTCAGATCGGCCATGGAATGCACCGCCCCGTGCATCCGGGTGGAGACCAGTTCCACTTCCCCCGGCGCCTGGGCGAACTGGATCAGGCAGACGAAGGCCTTGCCCTTGGCCTGCATGTAGACGATGTGGTCATAGAAGCCCACCACCCCCTGGACCGTGCCCACCAGCAGGTCGTCCACGCCCTGGTTGCCGGAATACTCGCTGCGCAGTTCGACGTCGAGGCCCTCCCTGGTGAAGTAGCCGAGCGTCTCCGCCAGCTTGACCGGCAGGTAGATGATCTTGTCGATGCCGCCCACCAGCAGGGTGATCCGCTCGGCCGCCGCGGGGCGGGCGGAACCGGCGAGCAGGGCGAGTGCGAGCAACGGATGCCAGAGATAGCGTTTCATCGGAACTCCTGGATGGACTCGGACCGGTGCCCAGCCGGCGCTCTTCCCCGTTCAAAGCATCCTCGATCCTGGGCACCGGGATGGCCATGGTGTGACCGAAGTCACAGCCGGCCCGACTGAAAGCTGGCTGAAAGGTCCATTCCCTAAATTGAGCATTACCCACTCCCCATCTTTCACAAATCTGGGACCTAGCACTGCAGCCACGGGTCCCTCGTCTGTACCATCCACCCTTTTTCCACCCAAGGAGCCGTATGAAAAATTCACTGATCACCAGCCTCGCCATCGTGCTCGCGGCCGGGTTCACCCAGGTCCAGGCCCAGAATGCGCCGGACGCCACTCCGGCCGCCCTGAAAACCGATGTGAACGGTAACAAGCTCGGGTTCTTCAGCAAGCCCGTGATGCTCTACGACGACGGCAGCACCGCCGTCCACTTCTACGGCCTGATCGAAGCGACCCTCGGCTATGCCACCAACCAGTCCGACAACAGCAACACCACGTTCGGCTTCCAGACCGCCTGGTTCAGCGGCAACCGCTATGGTTTTGACATGGACCACGCCCTCGCTTTCGGCGACGGGATGGGGCTGCCCGGGCTCAAGGTCATTGCCAAGCTGGAAGGCGAATTCGAATCCCAGAACGGCTCGTTCGACACCAATAACGGGATCTTCAACCGTGACTGCTGGCTCGGCCTCTACAGCGAGACCCTGGGCAAGCTGACCTTCGGCCGGCAGAACACCCTGACCCGCGACTTCACCCAGACCTGGGGCGATGCCTACGGCACCCAGGACGTCAGCCTGAAGGAGGGCGGCTTCTCCAACGTCAACAACTTCAAGCAGATCATCTTCTATTCGGCGGCTCCCGGCGGCACCCGCAGCAACAGCGCCATCAACTGGAAGAAGAAGTTCGGCGAGCATGTGGTCGCGGGCATCGGCTACGGCTTCAGCTACCAGGGCGCGGGCGGCAGCGCCGATCCCGGCGTCGGCGGCGCTCTCCCCGGGGATCCCTCCACGGGCAGCAGCCAGGCGGTTTCGTTCGCCTACAATCAGCTCGCCATCGGCAGCGGCAAGCTCAGCTTCAACCTCAACTACAATCGCGGCAACAAGCTGGGCTTGATCGACCAGGCCGAACTGATCGGCGGCGACTTCGTCATCGGCAGCTTCAGGGTCAACGGCGGCTACATCCACTACACCGCGGAACAGGGCGTCAAGAACAGCGCCGGCACCCGCACCGACAATTCCTGGACGGTTTCCGGCTCGGTCAAGGCCAACAAGACCGAATTCGCCCTCGGCTACGTCAAGCTTTCGGGCAAGCATGCCGGCCTGACCGGCAGCGGCAAGGTCATCAATCCCTTCCTGGGCAACGCCACCGCCGTCACCACCGTGGCCGACGGCAACAAGGGGACGATGTTCGCCTCGGTCATGTATCATGCCGACAGCAACACCGATTTCTACATCGCCGCTGATTCCATGAAGGTCAACGGCGATTGGGCGGTCGGCGACGCCCAGGGCAATGCGGACGGTTTCGGCAAGGGCTTCGCCCACGACTCCGAAGTCGAACTCGCGCTCGGCCTGCGCTTCAAGTTCTGATCCCCCAGTCAAGGTGCATGGAGAGCCGGCCCCCGGGGCAATTCCGCCCGGGGGCCGCGTTTTTTCCCTGGAACCGGATGGCCGGCGTCTGCCGATGGGCAGGCATTTGTCAAGCCCCTGCCCGGGCGGCGGCTCTTCTCGGTTTGATTCCCGCTTCCCGGTGAAGGCATAATTCAATCAGTGAACAGGACCAGGAGGTCGTCATTGAGCCAACCGGAACCGGACCGTCCGCAAGGACCCGCGGGGACCGCCCCGTTCGATCGGCCGGAGCTCGGTGAAGCCCGGGCCCTGATCGAATCCTGCGGCCTGCGGTTCGAGCCCGGGTTCGACGACCTGGTCCGCCTGTACGACCAGGGCCGCCTGGTGGCCTGCGGCGCCCGGGCCGGCTATGTCCTCAAGATGCTGGCCATCGCCCCCAGCCACCAGGGCAGCGACACCCTGGGGGAGCTGGTGACCGGGCTCATCCAGTCCGGACGGCAGGCCGGGCACGACACCCTGTTCGTCTTCACCCTGCCCCAGAACGCCGCCAGCTTCGAGGCCCTGAACTTCCGCCTGCTGGCCGCCCACGGCGACGCCGCGCTGCTGGAGTTCGGCCCCGGCCTTCCGGCCTACCTGGCCGCCCACGCCGGCCTGATCACCCCGGGCCGCAACGGGGCCGTGGTGATCAACGGCAACCCCTTCACCCTGGGCCATCTGCACCTGGTGGAGGTGGCGGCCCAGCGGGTGGACCGGCTGTTCCTGTTCGTGGTCCGGGAGGACCGCTCGGTGTTCCCGTTCGAGGCGAGGTTCCGCCTGGCCCGGGAGGCCACGGCCCACCTGGGCAACGTGACGGTGCTCGACACCTCCCGCTACGCGGTGAGCGCGGGCACCTTCCCCTCCTACTTCCTGAAGCGGCTGGACGCCCTCGCCGAGGCCCAGATGCAGATCGACCTGCGCCTGTTCGCCCTGCGCATCGCCCCGCCCTTCCACGTCGCCGCCCGGTTCGCCGGGCAGGAGCCGCTCTGCCCCACCACCGCGGCCTACAACCGGATGATGGCCGAGGTGCTCCCGGAGCACGGCATCAGGATGGTGGAGGTGCCGCGCTGCGAAGCGGGAGGCCTGCCCATCAGCGCGACCCGGGTGCGCGCCGCCTTCGCGGCGGGCGATTACGGGGCGCTGGGGGACCTGGTGCCCCCGGCCACCCTGGCCTACCTGGGCTCGCCCGCCGCCGCGAAGATCAGAACCCATCTGAAGGAGACCTAGCCTATGCGAATCCGCTGCAAGGCCAGCGCGGGCACGATGCAGTCCAGCGACCTGATGGTCGTCGTGGAACCCGCCGAAACGCTTCGGGTCGACATCGATTCGACCGTGAAGAAACAGTACGAGCACCTGATCCGGGCCCAGATCGCGGCGACCCTCGAGCAGCTCCAGGTGAGCGCGGGGCACATCCAGATCTCGGACCGCGGGGCGCTCGACTACGCCATCGCGGCGCGGGTCGAAACCGCGATCCGCCGGGCCGCAAAGGAGTAGACATGGAAAAGCTTCATTACCAGGAATGCCAGACCGGACGCCGGTTCATCATCAAGCTCGAGCCCGGGGTCAACCTCACGGGCTCCCTGCTGGACTTCGCCCGCTCCAAGAACCTTCCCTTCGCCTCGCTGGTCTCGGCGGTCGGTTCGGTGCGCGACGTGGAGTTCACCGGCATCCAGGCCGGGGCCCACCTGCCCATGACCGAAGCCCGGTTCAAGACCACCCGCCTGGAGGGCCCGCTGGAGATGATGGGCCTGGAAGGCAACATCGCCCCGGGCCCGGACAAGGCCCTGGCCGGCGAGTTCTACATCCTCGCCGCCAAGTCCAACGGCGACGTCGTGGGCGGCCGGCTGGTGGACGCGGTGGTGTTCGCCACCTGCGAAATCGTGCTGGCCGAGTACCTGGTGGAGGGCATCGAGCGCCACCACTCGGCCACCAGCGGCGTGGACACCATCTTCATCGAGGAGGCCAAATGAGACTGCGCCGATCGATGCTCTACGTGCCGGGCAACATGCCCGGCATGCTGCAGAACATTCCGGTGTTCGAGGCCGACGGGGTCATGATCGACCTGGAGGACGCGGTGCCGCTCATGGAGAAGGACTCCGCCCGGCTGCTGACCCGGAACTTCCTCTCCGCCTACAAGGAGCGGAACAAGGAGATGTTCGTGCGCATCAACGCGCTGGACACCCCCTACGCCGCCGACGACCTGCGCGAGATCCTGCCGGCGCTGCCGGACGGCATCCGCCTGCCCAAGGCCGACAACCCGGAGATCGTGGAACGGCTGGACACCCTGCTGACCGAAGGGGAGGAGCGGCTGGGCCTGACCATCGGCCACTTCAAGATCATCCCCTCCATCGAGAGCGCCCAGGGCGTGCTCAACTGCGTGGAGACCGCCCGGGCCTCCAAGCGCCTGGTGGCGCTGGCCTTCGGGGCCGAGGACTACACCGCCTCCATGGAGATCAACCGCACCAAGACCGGCGAGGAGCTGTTCTCGGCCCGCACCCAGGTGGTCTGGGCCGCCAAGGCCGCCGGGGTTCAGGCGATCGACTCGATCTTCTCCGACGTGAACGACATGGAGGCCCTGCGGGCCGAGACCCTGCTGATCAAGCGGCTGGGCTTCACCGGCAAGTCCCTGGTCAACCCCCGGCAGATCGAGGTCATCCACGAAGTGTTCCGCCCCACCGCCGAAGAGATCCAGAACGCCCTCGAGGTCATGGACGCCATCAAGCGGGCCCGGGAGATGGGCACGGGCGTCATCTCCCTGCGGGGCAAGATGGTCGACGCGCCGGTGGTGACCCGGGCGGCCAGGACCATCCGCGAAGGCGTGGCCTTCGGCATGCTCGAATTCGATCTGTCCGATGAGGTGATCCATGGCGAAAAATAGCCTCGGACGGGAAATCCCCGCGCAGTGGCGGGGCCGGACGCTCGACCCGTACCTGGATCCCTGGAGCCGCCAGCCGGAAGTGCTCCGGGCCACCCGCCCCCTGGTGCGGCGCGCCCCCGGCGACAGCAAGCTGCTGCCCTCCCTGCGGGCCGCCATCGAGGCCTGCGGCCTGAAGAGCGGCATGACCATCTCCACCCACCACGCCCTGCGCAACGGCGACCTGCTGCTGAACCTGCTGGTGAAGGAAATGGACGCCATGGGCCTGCGCGACATGGGCATCGCCTCCAGTTCGGTGCACGCGGTCCACGCCGAGATCATCCCCTACATCCGCAAGGGCGTGATCACCCGCATCGAGACCGGGGTGAACGGCCTGATCGGCGAGCTGGTCAGCAAGGGCGAGCTGAAGTGCGACATCGTCGTGCGCAGCCACGGCGGCCGGGCCCGGTCCCTGGTCACCGGCGAAGTGGAAGTGGACGCCGCCTTCATCGCGGCCCCGGCCTGCGACCTCACCGGCAACCTGAACGGGGCCTTCGGCCCGTCGGCCTGCGGTTCCCTGGGCTACGCCCACACCGACGCCCGCTACGCCCGCAAGGTGGTCGCGGTGACCGACAACCTGGTCCGGTTCCCCTGCGCGCCCATCAGCATCTCCCAGAGCGACGTGGACTTCGTGGTCCAGATCGAGTCGCTGGGCGACCCCGCCAAGATCGTCTCCACCACCACCCGGCTCACCCGCGACCCGGCGGGGCTGCTCATCGCCAAGTACGCGGCCGAAGTGATCGAGGCCTCGGGCCTGCTCAAGGACGGCTTCTCGTTCCAGACCGGCGCCGGCGGAACCTCGCTGGCGGTGGCCGACCTGGTCCAGAAGAAGATGTCCGAGGGCCGGATCAAGGGCAGCTTCGGCTGCGGCGGGATCACCGGCTACTTCGTGGAGATGCTGGAGGCGGGCCTGTTCGAGACCCTGTTCGACGTCCAGTGCTTCGACCTTAAAGCTGTGGAATCCATCCGCCGCAACCCGGGGCATAGGGAGATCAGCGCCGACCTGTACGCCAACCCCTTCAACCGGGGCGCGGTGGTCAACATGCTCGACTGCGTCATCCTCGGCGCCACCGAAGTGGACGTGGACTTCAACGTCAACGTCAACACCGAGTCCAGCGGCTACCTGCTGCACAACACCGGCGGCCACTGCGACGTGGCCGCGGGCGCCAAGCTGGCCATCGTGGTGGCCCCCTCCATGCGCGGCCGGCTGCCCATCGTCCGGGAATCCGTCACCACCGTCACCACCCCCGGCGAGACCGTGGACGTCATCGTCACCGAGCGGGGCATCTGCGTGGCCGACAAGCACGAGGACCTGAAGAAGGAGCTGCGGCGCCGGAACCTCCCGGTCAAGGACATCCACCAGTTCCACGAGGAGATCACCCGGCTCACCGGCAAGCCCAGGCCGGTGGAGTTCGAGGACGAGATCGTCGCCCTCATCGAGTACCGGGACGGCTCCATCATCGATGTGGTCCGGCGGGTCAGTGAATGAAGCGGAACTGAGGGCGGACCTGCTCGAGGCGCGGGACGGGCGCCAGGAGCAGATCCGCTCCGCCCTCGCCCAGGGCCCGGGCTCGGTGCTGATGCTCAGCGCCAACGTGCCCGGGGCGGACAAGCACCGCCCGGGCACCGCCCGCCTCCTGGGCGC
>TBL_comb47_HYPODRAFT_10006334_pt1 | contig 12813 bp, 9 predicted proteins | sample TroBogypolimnion_40_FD_10682 | JGI IMG/M metagenome (IMG submission 10682)
TGGCCGGGGCGGGAAAGGCGCGCTGGAAGGCCACCAGCAGCCACTGGGCGCGCTCCTCCGGAAGCAGCTCCGGCCCGGGCTTGCCGGCCGCGGCCTTCAGGGCCAGCAGCGCCTGGTCCAGCCGCTGCTGCTTCAGGGCGCCGGCGTCGGCCCCGGGGTCCGCGCAGCCTTCGGCTTCCAGGCTCAGCTCCGGCCGCTCCGCCAGGGCCTTGGCCAGGGACTGGGCCTTGGTCACGGCCACCGGGTCGGCCACCGCGCTGCCCGGGGCGAAGGCCACGTAGCTCAGGTCGTGGTCCTGGCCGCCGCCCAGCTTGGCCAGCATGCTGAACGGGGAGGTGATGATCTTGCCCATGACGTTCAGGATGGCGTGCAGGACGATCTTGCCGTAGTGCAGGTCCGGATCGTCCAGGCTGCCGGTGACCGGCAGGTCCAGGTCGATGACGCCCTTGCGGTCGCGCAGGATGGCGAGCGCGAGCTTCACCGGCAGCTTGACCGCGTCCGGGCTGGCGACCTTGTCGCCCAGGTAGAACTGGTCCATGCGCGTCTTCAGGTCGGCCTGGAGCTGGCGCTTCTGGATCTGCACGTGGGCGTCCAGGTCCAGCTTGCCCTTGTGGATGGTGTAGCCAAGGTACTTGCCGGCGTAGGGGCTGAAGTCCGACAGCTCCGAGGCCTGGATCGTCACGGTGACGTCGGTGTCCTGGTCCTTGCGCAGGGGCATGGCCCGGCCCTTGATGCGCAGGGGCGCGATGCCGCCGGCGAGGCCCTTGAAGTCCAGTTCGGACTGGCTGTCGGGCTCGGTGGACAGGCTGGAGGCGCTGCCTTCCAGGCCGGTGATGAGCAGGGCCGCGTTGGGCTCCAGGCTGCGGTCGATGAAGCTGAGCCGGCCCGCGCTGATGCGGGTCTTCAGGATGCTCAGCTTGAAGGGCCGGCCCTGGGTGGGGGGCAGGGCGGCGCCCAGGGGCGACGGGGGATTGGGTCCGGTTGGCTCGAGCTTGAGCGCCCGGTTGACGTTGGTGCTGCCATCCGGGGCCACCACCATCCGCGGCGAGGGTTCCACCAGTTCGACGCTCTGGATGGTCAGGGCGTCCGGGTTGGTGCGCACGTCCATCCCGGCCAGGGCCAGGCTGCGGTAGCCCAGGAACGGTTCGCCCCGGGCCCCGTCCGCGGCCTCGAACTGCAGCAGGCGCAGGCTGCCGCGGAAGGCGGCGAAGTCGCCGGGCTTGGCCTCGAAGGCTCCGGTCAGGCGCCCATCCAGGCTCAGGGTGCCCCGGTTCAGGCGGATGTCCATGGCCGGCGCGAGGTAGGGATCGAACGGCGGCAGGTCCAGCTGGTCGATCCGGACCGCCAGGTCCAGGGCGGGACGCAGGGCCGCCACCGTGCCTTCGGCGGTGATGCCGGCCTTGCCGTTGAGCTTCAGGCTCAGCTTCAGGTCGGCCAGGGCGGCGGGGTCCAGGGAGAAGTTGCGGAGGGTCAGCTCCAGGTCCTGGATCCTGGCCTGGACCGGGCGGACCGGGACCAGGTCCTGGAAGGCCACCTGGAAGCCCTTCAGGCTCAGTTCCTTCAGCTCCAGGCGGAACGGCGCGGAGGGTTCCGGGCTGGTCTTGGGCGGTTTGGGCGTGAGCAGCTGCACCAGGTCGAGCTGGCCGCCGGCGGCGCGGGTGACCGCGAGCCGGCCGTCCTGGAGGCTCAGGGAGCCGATCCGAACGGAACGGGCGATCAGGTCGGCCTCGATCCCGTCCGCGGCGACCCGGGGCAGGGCCACCAGGGGCGCGTTCCGGCCCTGGGCCAGCTTGAGGTCCAGCAGCTCCAGGGAGCCGTCCAGCAGCTTCATGGCATGGTGCCCTTCGGACCACTCGAACAGGTAGCGGGCCTTGGCCGAGGCGGTGCCTTCAGGCACCTGGAAGGCGACCTGGTCCTGGTAGAAGGGGTGGTACTTGGGCAGCAGGAGCCGGCCGATGCTGAAGGTCCCCTGGGAGGCCAGGGGCTCCAGGGAGAAGGCGCCGGTCCATTGGAAGGTTTCGCCGGCCTCGGTGCGGCCGGAGAAGGCGTAGGGGTTGTTGCTGTTCCGTCCGGTGCTGAAGCCGGTCAGCTCCAGCGAGAGCGGGCCGAGGGTGGTGGCGAAGGATTCGGCCATGCGGTCCAGGAACGCCACCTGGGCGCCCTGGATGGAGAGCCGGTCGATGCGCAGGGTCCGGGCCGGGCCCCCGGGGGCGGGCTCGGGCGCGCCCGGCGCCAGGCGCGCCAGGATGTCGGCATAGTTGAGCTTCCCGCCCTGTTCCACCACCACCCGGCCGAAGGGGCGCACCAGTTCGATCTCCTTGAAGACCACGGTGCGGGTGACCAGGGTCGCGAACCCCAGGCGCACCTGGAGCCGCTCCCAGCCCAGGAAGTCGGTGGCCCGGTCCGGTTCCTTCACCGCGAACCCCTCCACCGTGACGGCGAGGGTGAACGGGTTCAGGCGCACCTTGCGCAGGCTCACCTCACGGCCCAGCATGCGGGACAGGGCCGGGGGCAGCTTGGCCTTGGCCACGGCCGGGGCCACCAGGAAACCCAGCACGGCGTACAGCAGGAGGAGCATGCCGGAGGCGGCCAGAAGGCGGAAGCCCCAACGGGGCAGGCGATGACAGAAGCTGGGGATTTTCATGATTTTAGAATATTCGACCGGCGGGGCCGGAACGCAAGGAACATCTTGTCCGGGGTGGCCGCCCGCCCACCCCGGCGGCCGCGGTCCGGATTCCTCCGGAAACCGGACCGGCGCCCGCAGGACCAAGAAAAAACATGCAGATTTGCCAGAATTTTAATTTTTTTTACGTACCATGTGGGACACGGATGGCCTGATGCGCGTAAGGTCAGGGTCCGGATCGGGAAGGGAACCATGAGTGATGCTTTTTTCAAGACCAGCATTAAGCGCTTCATCTCAGCCTGCCTTCCGGCCCTGCCCGGGCGCGAGCCGATCTCTTTGGAGAAGGCGCTGCCTTGGCTGATGCCCAAGGTGCGGCCCCGGTTCATGTATGAAGCCCTCAGCCTGGACCCCGGCCATCCCGGGCCCGTGTTCCAGCCCGTGGCCGGCATCTTCGCCCTGAGCCTGGTGCTGGACTTCCCGGACCGGGAGATGGATGTGGGCGCCGCCGACCTGGCGCGCTGGGACGTCGACTTCGACCGGCTGATGCAGAAGGCGCGCAGCAACCTGCTGGCCCGGGGCGGCGAGGAGTGTTTCCAGCAGATGGGCTACGGGCGCTACCGCTCCACCTGGGAGGACAACCTCGACGGCAGCCGGATGCTCCTGCCCGGAATCCTGAAGCGGCTGCAGCTGGAGGGGGACCCCGTGGTGCTGCTGCCCAACCGGGACACCCTCCTGGTGGTCGGATCCGAGGATCCGTACGGCCTGAAGTGGGCCCTGGAGGCCGCGCTGGCGTTCCTGAACGAGGACCCCAGCTCCCTGAACGGATGCCCGCTGCGGCTCAGGAACTACCACTGGGAGCCCTTCCACGCCCGGGAGGAGCACCCGGTCTGCCCGCTGCTGGTCCAGCTGGAGCAGCGCCGGCTCATGGAAGAGTACGCCCACCAGAAGACCCTGCTGGACCGGCGCCACGGCGCCGCCGGCAAGGCGATCACCGTGGCCCCCCTGCGCCTCGAGCAGACCCCCGCCGGCGCGACCGCGAGCTACACGGCCTGGTCGCCGGGCATGGGCGAGGCCTGGCTCCCGGTGGCCGACCGGCTCCGCCTGGGCTGGGAGCTGGGGGGGGAGCCGGGCAGGGTCTGGCTGCCCTGGGAGAAGGTGCAGGAGCGCCTGAGCCACCTGCTGGAACCGGTCGGGCTGTTCCCCGAGCGCTACCGCTTCAAGGCCGAGCCGCCGTCCGGGCTGCTGGAAAGCCTGGCGATGTAAAAATAATGTAAAGGAATCCGAACAATTCCTTTATGCTATTTTTGCATTCACCCACGGGCAAATCGGGAAAGGAGCGGTATGCGAAGCCACTGGCTCAAGACCACCCTGGACCGCGTACTGAGCGCCCTCATTCCGCCCGCCGCGGTGTTCGAGCCCATCTCCCTGCCGGACGCCCTGCCTTGGCTGATGCCGAAGGTGCGGCCGCGGTTCGAATACGAGGCCCGCGCCCTGCGCACCGGCCAGCCCGGGCCCGAGTTCCGGCCCCTGGCCGGCAGCTTCGCCGTGAGCCTGGTGGTGGACCTGCCGGACCAGGAGATCCCGGTGGGCGCCGCCGATCTGCGCCGCTGGAACCAGGACTTCGACCGGCTGATGCAGAAGGCGCGCAGCAACCTGCTGGCCCGGGGCGGCGAGGAGGGGTTCCGGCAAGTGGGACCCGGACGCTACCGGTCCACCTGGCAGGACAACCTGGACGGGAGCCGGATGCTGCTGCCCGGGATCCTGCGGCGGCTCTCCCTGGAAGGGGATCCCGTGGTGGTCCTGCCCAACCGGGACACCCTCCTGGTGGTCGGCTCCGAGGATGCCCCGGGACTGAGCTGGGCCCTGGAGGGCGCGCTGGAGTTCCTGAACGAGGATCCCCGCGCCCTGAACGGGTGCCCCCTGCGGTTCCGGAACTACCAGTGGGAGCCGTTCGCGGACCGGGACCAGCCCCTGCTGGGCCGGCTCCAGAAACGCCGGCTCCGGAACGAGTACGCCCACCAGAAGGCCCTGCTGGACCGCCGCCACGATGCCCTGGGCAAGGCCATCACCGTGGCCCCGTTCCAGCTGGCCCGGACCCCTTCGGGGCAGGTGGAGAGCTTCACGGTGTGGTCCCGGACCATGGGCGAGGCCTGGCTGCCGGAGGCGGACCGGGTCTGCCTGGACCTGGAAGCCGGGAAGACCTGGCTGTCCTGGGAGGCCGCGCAGCGGAGCCTCAGCCGGCTGATGGAGCCGGTGGGCCTGTTTCCGGAGCGCTACCGCCTCAAGGAGATTCCCTAGTCTTCCCCGAGGGTGGCGAAGGCGAATTCGTCGACCGCGGACCGGATGGTGCCGCGGAGCCGGAAGCTGGCCGGATGGATGAACATTGAAGGGCTCCCTGTGAAAATCCCGGTCGGGACGGCCTTGCTCTGGGCCATCGCTCCAAACGAACGGGGATGGATATTATATAAATGAGACATGATGCAGAAAGTTCCACGGCCCGGCTTCCGGAGACTGGGAACTATTTCCTATTATTTTGACAATTTCATAGCGCCGCTTGGTGCGATTGATGGATAATTCAAATACTCCGGACTGGGAGTTGGGTGACGGAAATGGACGTTGCAATCGCCAACAAAGTCGTCGACTTCATCTTTTCCGCCTCGGGCAGATACTCCATTATCTGCGGTCTTGATGGGGTAATCATCGCCGCCAAGGTCAGCACCCGGGTCGGGGATCTCCATCCCGGGTCCCGGAAGATGCTCCAGGAGGGCCTTTCCGAAGCCATGATCACGGTGGAGCAGGAGGAAGCGTCTGCCGGAACCATGAAAGCCGGATGCAATCTGCCCATCCTGCACAACGGCGAGGTGGTCGGGTCGATCGGCATCACCGGGGACCCCGAGCGGACCGAGCCGGTGGCCCGGCTGGCCTCGGGACTGATCTCCAAGGAGCTCCGGGAGAAGGAGATGCACGAGCTGCTTCTGGGCCACGCGGCCCAGATGGAGCAGTCGGTGGCGGAGATCGCCGCCATCGTGGAGAAGGCCGACGCCTCGCAGCTGAAGGTGGCGGCAGAGGTGGGCGAGGTGGAGCAGCTGGTCCAGGCCTCCTTCGACGACATCACCAAGACCGACGAGGTGATCGACACCATCCAGTCCATCGCCAGCAACACCCAGATGCTCGGGCTGAACGCGTCGATCGAGGCCGCCCATGCCCGGGAGCACGGCCGGGGCTTCTCCATCGTCGCCGAGGCGGTCCGCAAGCTTTCGGTGCAGTGCGGGGATGCCGCCGAATCGGTCAAGGTCACCCAGACCCACCTGCACGAGTCCATGAGCCACGTCGTGGTCTTTTCCAAGGACCTGATGGCCAACACCCTGGAGCAGACCAAGGCGACCGGCGCCCTCGCCCGGAAGGTGGCCGAGCTGAAGTCGGTCAGCGAGGGCCTGCTGGCGATGACCCGGGCCTGAGGCCACCGCCAGCGGGGGTTCCTACCAGGTCCGGCCCTGGGCCGCGACGATCGGCCGGAGCGCGGCGACCATCGCCAGGAGATCGTCCGGGTTGAGCGCCTGCTCCTTGTCGCACAGGGCCTCGTGGGGCCTGGGGTGGGCCTCCACGATCAGGCCGTCGGCGCCCGCCGCGGCGGCGGCCAGGGCCAGGGGGATCACCAGCTCCCGGTCGCCGGCGGCGTGGGAGGGATCGACGATGATCGGCAGGTGGGTCAGGCGCTTGAGCACCGGCACCGAGCTGACGTCCAGGGTGGCGCGGGTGGCGGTCTCGAAGGTGCGGATGCCGCGCTCGCAGAGGATGACCTGCAGGTTGCCTCCGTGCAGGACGTATTCCGCCGCCAGGAGCAGTTCCTTGACCGTGGCGCTCATGCCGCGCTTGAGGATCACCGGCTTGTTCAGCTTGCCCAGCTCCTTGAGCAGGGCGAAGTTGTGCATGTTGCGGGCGCCCACCTGGAGCACGTCGGCGTGGGCCGCGACGTCGGGGATGTCCTCGATGGTGAGCACCTCGGTGACCGTGGGCAGCTCGAACTGCCGGCCGGCTTCGCGCAGGTAGCGCAGGCCCTCCATGCCCAGGCCCTGGAAGGCGTGGGGCGAGGTGCGGGGCTTGAAGGCCCCGCCCCGGAGCATGGTGGCGCCGCTGGCGCGGACCATGCGCGCGGCGTCGACGATCTGGTCCAGGCTCTCCACCGCGCAGGGGCCGGAGATCAGGACGAAGTGGCCTTCGCCGAGGATCACCTGGCCGATCTGCACCGTGGACCGGGTGCGTTCGGATTTCGGGGCGGGCAGCGGGTCCGGCGCCGTCTCCAGGATGCAGCTGGGCTCCACCCGCGGCGCGGGGGCCGGCACGGCGGCGGGAGCCAGGTCCAGGTGGCCGTCCTGCTTGCGGGTGCGGGACGGGTAGCTGCCCAGCATGCGCAGGTGGGAGCAGCAGGAGCGCAGCTTGAGCAGGGCCGCGGCCAGGTTGGGGGAGCCCAGGTGCCCTTCCACGTCCACGAAGAACAGGTATTCCCAGGGCATGTCCGGCTGGGGCCGGCTTTCGATCCGGGTGAGGTTGACCTTGGCGTCGGCGAACACGTTCAGGGCGGCGACCAGGGCGCCCTCGACGTGGTTCACCCGGAACAGCATGGAGGTCTTGCAGGGCAGGCGATGGTCCGGGGGCTCGGGCTCCCGGGCCAGGAGCAGGAACCGGGTCTCGTTGCACTCCCGGTCCGCCAGGCTGTGGGCCAGCACCTCGAGGCCGTAGAGCGTGGCCGCTTCCTCTGAGCAGATGGCGCCGGTGTCCCGGCGCTCCCGGGCGGTGCCCTCCTGCAGCGAGGCGGCCGCGGCGGCGGTGTCGCTCCAGGGTTCGCGCCGCACTTCCTCCATGCTGGAGAGGAAGGTCTCGCACTGGGTCAGGGCGGCCGGGTGGCTGCGGATCACCCGCAGGTCGGCCAGGGTGGTGCCGGGCGGCACCGCCAGCACGTGCTCCACCTGCCAGACCTCCTCGTCCACGATGTGCAGGGCGTGGTCGCAGATGAGCCGGTTCACGTCGGCGATGCTGCCGCCGATGCTGTTCTCCACCGGCAGCAGGCCGTAGTCGATCTCGCCGTTCATCAGGGCCTTGCCCACCTCCTGGAAGGTGCCGTAGCCGATCAGGGAGCTTTCGTGGTTGGAGCGGTGGACCATCAGGTGCGAGGCCGCCAGGGCGCTGTAGGAGCCGCCCTGGCCCTGGTAGCCGCAGCGGATCCGCCGGCCCGGGCCCTCCCGGGTCTCGATCAGGGCCTCCTGCATGCGCCGGGAATGGTTCAGGATCTCCTTGAGCACCCGCCGGGCGAAGGGGGCCGACAGGCCCAGGGCCTCGGCGTCCTGGATCCAGCTGGCCTGGATCCGGCGCTCCCGCTCGGTGTCGAGCAGGGGCGAGGCCTCCTCCCGCTTGACGGAACCCACCCGCTTGACGGCGTCGAAGCGGCGGGCCAGGATCTGGATCAATTGCCGGTCAGCGTCGTCGATCTCCTTGCGGATGGGGTCGAGCGGATCGGATGTGAGGTTGGGGGTCATTGCGGCTCCGGGTGCTGGGCGCTCTGTTCCTGGGGACTGCAATACGAAAAACCCGTCCCCAGGAATCAGGCGGACGGGTTTGTGGGATGTCTTCGGGCTCTGCGACTAGCTGAACGCCCCCACCATGACCAGTCCACCGCCGGTAAACAGGCGGTAGGAGGTGGTATAGGTAAAGGAGAAGGTGGGCATGACGCCTCGCGATGGTGAAGCATAGTCTGACGGGGGCCGTTTGTCAATCAGGCCCCGGCCTCGGCCGGCTCCTGGGTGGGAAAATGCCGCTCCAGCAGGCCCAGGAAGGCCGTGGCGGCGGGGGAGTGGGTGCGGGTCTTGGGGTAGACCACCCGGATGTCCCGGCCGATGGCCATGCCGCGCACCTGGGGCGAGCACAGTTCGCCCGCGGCCAGTTCCCGGGTGCAGCACATGCGCGGCAGGATGGCGATGCCGTCGCCGGCCTTGACGAAATCCTTGATGGTCTCCAGGCTCGAAAGCTCCATCACGATCCCCAGCGGGACGCCCTCCCGGGCGAACAGGTCCGTCAGCCGCTTGCGGCTGGGGGTCTCGGCCATGTGGGCGACGAACTTCTCGTTGCCCAGCTGCTGCAGAAGGACTGACTTGGACTTGGCCAGGGGATGGCCGGGATAGACGATCAGGGCCAGCTCGTCCCGGAACAGCAGGCGGGAGACCAGATCGTGCTGGATCGGGGTGAAGGAGAGGAAGCCGAAGTCCACGTCCTGCTCCTCCAGCAAGGTGGAGATGCCGTTGGACGGGCACTGGAGCACCTCGATCTTGACCGCCGGCAGCCGGCTCCGGTAGGCCTTCAGCAGGGGCGGCAGGACGTAGGCGCAGACGCTTTCGTTGGCCGCGATGCGCAGCACGCCCCGCTTGAAGTTGCGCAGTTCGTCCAGGGCCCGCCGGGCGTCCTCCCGCAGCTGGACCATACGCTTGGCGTAGCCCAGCAGGATGGTTCCGGCCGCGGTGAGGACCACCTTGCGCGAGGTGCGGTCCATGAGCTGGGTCTGCACCTCGTCCTCCAGGCGGCGGATCGCCTGGCTGACGGCGGGCTGGGAGCGGTGCAGGCTTTCGGCCGCGCGGGAGAAGCTCCCTTCCTGGGCGAGGCTGATGAGGACTTCAAGTTCGGATAGATCCATAGCCATTCACCATACTCCGTCTGGCCCCTTTGGGAAGCGGGTCACGCTGGACATGCCGGGCAGGGGGCGGCCTGGGCCGGGGTCAGCCAGCCGATCCGTTCGGCCACCCGGCCGTGCACCAGTTCCTGGTAGTAGGCCGCCAGCTCGGTGGTGACCGGGCCGGGCTTCCAGGTCCGGCCGTCCAGGGCGCTGAGGGGCGCCACTTCGGCCGAGGTGCCGGTGAGGAAGACTTCGTCCGCCTCCAGCAGTTCCGCCAGCTGGACCGGGCGCTCCTCGGCCCCGGTCAGTTCCACCAGGGTGGCCCGGGTGATGCCGGGCAGGGCGTCCGGGTGGGCCACGGCGACCAGCCGCCGGCCCTGGACCATGAAGACGTTCTCGCCGGTGGCTTCCACCACGAAGCCCCGGTCGTCCTGGAAGATGGCTTCCTGGAACCCGGCCCGGGCCGCCTCGCGCTTGGCCAGGATGGCGTTGACGTAGCCGCCGCAGAGCTTGAGCGGCGGGATGGCCAGGGCGGTGTTGCGGCGCATGGGCGAGCAGTGGGCCCGGACCCCGGCCAGCACGGCGGCCTCGCCCAGGTGGTTCTGCCAGGGGATGGCCGCCACCAGGGTGTGGGTGGTGTGCAGGTCCACGTCCAGGCCCAGGGTGCCCTGGGCGAAGAAGGCCAGGGGCCGGATGTAGGCGTCCTGGAGCCCGCTGGCCGCCAGCACCTCCCGGCAGCCCCGGGCGCAGGCCTCCGGATCGAAGGCCTGGCCCAGGGCCTCGGCGCCCTTGGCCATGCGGGCCATGTGCGCGTCGAGCCGGAAGATGGCCGGCCCGGACGCGGTGCCGTAGGCGCGGATGCCTTCGAACACCCCCAGCCCGTAGTGCAGGGCGGGCGCCATGGGGGTGACCGGGGCCTCGGCGACGTCGAGCAGCCGGCCGTTGTACCAGATGGGCGGATTGGACATGGTCGTGATTCCTTCTAGGAGGCGCTGGTCTTGTCGGCGACGTCGATGGGGTCCAGGAACGGCATGCGCGCGCGCAGTTCGCGGCCCACCCGCTCCAGTTGGGAGTCCCGGCCCGCGCGCCGGCGGCCTTCGAACCATTCGCGGCCGGAGCGGTTCTCCTCGACCCAGGCCTTGGCGTAGCTGCCGTCCTGGATCTCCTTGAGGATCTTCTTCATCTCCGCCCGGGTCTCGGCGGTGATGAGCCGGGGGCCGCCGGTGTAGTCGCCGTACTCGGCGGTGTCGCTGATGGAGTAGCGCATGTAGCTGAGCCCGCCCCGGTACATCAGGTCGACGATCAGCTTGAGCTCGTGCAGGCACTCGAAGTAGGCGATCTCGGGCTGGTAGCCGGCTTCCACCAGGGTCTCGAACCCGGCCTTCACCAGCTCCGAGGCGCCGCCGCAGAGCACGGCCTTTTCGCCGAACAGGTCGGTCTCGGTCTCCTCGGCGAAGGTGGTCTCCAGCACCCCGGCCCGGGTCGCGCCCAGGGCCTTGGCGTAGGAGAGGGCCATGGCCTTGGCCTGGCCCGAGGCGTCCTGGTGCACCGCCACCAGGGCCGGCACGCCGCCGTTGCCGGTGAACACTTCGCGCACCCGGTGGCCGGGGCCCTTGGGCGCGACCATGCTCACGTCCACCCCTTCGGGGGCGATGATGAGGCCGTAGCGGATGTTGAAGCCGTGGGCGAACATGAGGGTCTTGCCGGGCTTGAGCTCGGGGGCGATGGCCTCGTCGTAGAGCGCGGCCTGACCCGTGTCCGGGGTCAGCACCATGATGGTGTCGGCCCAGGCGCAGGCGGCCCGGGGCTCGGGGACGTCGAAGCCTTCGGCCACGGCCTTGGCCCGGGAGCGGGAGCCGGCCGGCAGGCCGATGCGGACCTGGACGCCGGAGTCGCGCAGGTTCTGGGCGTGGGCGTGGCCCTGGGAACCGTAGCCGAGGATGGCGACCTTCCGGCCGCGGATGAGGGACAGATCGGCGTCCTGATCGTAGTACAAGGTGGGCATGGTGACTCCTGGAAATTAGAAGGAAACGGCGTCGTCGTCGATATCTTCGGACGCAGGGGAAACTTCGATGCTGGAACTGCGCTGCATGGCCACCGCGCCGGACCGGCCCAGCTCCAGCAGGCCGAACGGCCTGAGGGCTTCGAGCAGGGCCTCGACCCGTTCGGGGCTGGCGCAGACCGAGATCACCACGCTGTCCGGGCTCACGTCCAGGACCTCGGCGTGGAAGATCTGGGCCAGCTGGAACAGGCCGGGGCGGCTTTCGACCGTGGCCCGGACCCGCAGCAGCGCCACGTCCCGGACCAGGGACGCGCTCTCGGTGAGGTCGACCACCGAGTGCACGTTCAGCAGCCGCTCCAGGAAGGCCTTGGCGCTGCGGGGGGAGTTGGCGGTGGCGTCGGTCACCAGGGTCATGCGGCTGATGAGCGGATCCATGGTGGGGCTGACGGTGAGGCTGTGGATGTTGAAGCCGCGCCGGCGGAAGGTGGAGGCGACCCGGTCCAGGACGCCGGGCTCGTTGTCGGTGGTGACGATGAGGATGCGGAACATGGATTACCTCGCGAAGGGGATGGGCGGTGGGGGCTGGTGGAGCATGTCCTGCAGGCGCGCGCCCGGCGGGATCAGCGGGTAGACCGAGGCTTCCGGGTCCACCACGAATTCGATGAGGACCGGCCCCGGCCAGGCCTGGGCCTGCCGGACCGCGGCGAGGGCTTCGGCCAGGGTGCCGGCGCGCAGTCCCTTCATGCCGTAGGCCTCGGCCAGCAGCACGAAGTCCGGGTTGGCCATGTCCACCGCCGAGCGGCGGTCCTGGTAGAACAGGGTCTGCCACTGCCGGACCATGCCCAGGGTGCCGTTGTTGATCACGGCGATGTTGACCTTCAGGCCTTCCTGGACCAGGGTCATGAGCTCCTGGGAGTTCATCTGGATGCCGCCGTCGCCGGCCACCACCCAGACCTCGGCCTCGGGCCGGGCCAGCTTGGCGCCGATGGCCGCCGGCAGGGCGAAGCCCATGGTGCCCAGGCCGCCGGAGGTGATCAGGGTGCGGGGCTGGGCGTGGCGCATGACCTGGGCCTCCCACATCTGGTGCTGGCCCACGTCGGTGACCCAGACCGCCTCCGGGGCGGCCCGGTACAGGGCCCGGAGCACCTCGATCGGGCCCATGCCGGCGCCGGTGGTGACCGGGGGCCAGGGCTCGGCCTCCAGGTCGCTGTGCGGCCCCTTCAGCTGCTCCAGCCGCTCCAGCCAGGGCTCGGAGGGGCCGGCGGCGAGCTCCGGCAGCATCCGCTCCAGCACGTTGCGCAGATCCCCCTGGAGGGCCAGGTCGACCTTGATGATCTTGCCCACCTCGGCCCGGTCGATCTCCACGTGGATCTTGCTGGCGTGGGGGGCGAAGGTGGCCGGGTCGCCGGTGACCCGGTCGTCGAAGCGCATGCCGAAGGCCAGGATCAGATCGGCCTCCTGGATGGCCAGGTTGGTCCAGGGCGAGCCGTGCATGCCCATGAAGCCCAGGAACAGCGGGTGCCCCGC
>TBL_comb47_HYPODRAFT_10006336_pt1 | contig 12813 bp, 15 predicted proteins | sample TroBogypolimnion_40_FD_10682 | JGI IMG/M metagenome (IMG submission 10682)
CTCGCGGCTGAGCCTGGTGGCGGGCCGGGACGAGTTCAGTGCCGATGCCTTCCGCCGCCTGGGGGCCCCCCGGGTGGCCCTGGGTGGCAACCTCAAGGCGGACCTGCCGCCCCCGCGGCCCCTGCACGGGGGCTGGGCGGCCCTGCGCACGGCCTGGGCGGCCGCTCCCGTGCTGGTGACGGGCAATACCGTGGAAGGCGAGGAGGAGCTGCTGGTGGACCTCTGGGCCGCCCTGCGTGAGCGGCATCCTGGCCTGCGGCTCATCCTGGCCCCCCGGCAGCCCCGGCGTTTCGAGGCTGTGGCTGCGGCCTTCAGTCAGCGGGGCCTGGCCTTCCGTCGGGCCTCGGCCTGGGCTGAGCCTTCCCGTTGGCCCGACGCAAGCGTCTGGGAGGGCACCGACGTGCTCCTGCTGGACACCCTGGGCGAGCTGCCTGCGGCCTATGCGGAGGGCACGGTGGCCCTGGTGGCGGGGGGCTGGACCGCTGCGGGGGGCCACAATCCCCTGGAGCCCGTGCGGGCCGGGCTGCCCACCCTCCTGGGGCCCGGCTGCGCCAACTTCGGGGACCTGGTGCCGCCCCTCGTGTCCGCGGGCCTGCTGGAGATCGTGGAGATCCCCGCCCTGGAAACCCGGATCCTGGCGGCCCTGGCCGGGGCGCCCCTGCGCCCAGGCGCGCCCGGGGTTCTTCCGGAAAGTCTGCTGGGCGCCTTGGATCGCACCTGGGGCCTCATCGCGCCCTACCTGCCGGCCCCAGATGACGCCCACGGCTCAAAATGAAATGGCTATTGTGGTAGGGCGACTCATTTTGAGATGACGGCATAGACTGAGGAGCTGGGAGTCTGCATGAAACGAAGGGCTGCGCACATCCTGCTCATCGACGATGATTCGGCCGTTCTGGACATGGTGCAGTCGGTCCTGGGCCACTACGGCATGGAGGTCCACGCCTACCCCGACGCGGCCCAGGCCCTGGAGCTGCTGCAGAATCCCTCGGCCCCGGAATTTGACCTGGTCATCAGCGATATCCACATGGAAGGCCTGGACGGCTTCGATGTCATCCACAAAGTGAAGGCCACCCAGCCCCACCTGCCAGTGGTGCTCATGACGGGCCAGGCCTCGGTCGACTACGCCATCCGGGCCATGCGCCTGGGGGCCTCGAACCTCTTCATGAAGCCCGTGGCCATCCGCGACCTGGTCCAAAGTGTCTTCCACCTCGTGGACATGCACCGGGACTTCCGCCTGGCGGATGACGGCCTGCGGGGCCTCGTGAACGAGCGCCGCCACTTCCTCTTCCGCTCGGACGAGCTGGAGGTGCCCAGCCTCGTGCGGCACCTCTCGGACCGCCTGGTGCCCATGGGCTTCGCCTCCCTCAATAACGTGGACGTCATCTCCATGGCCTTCCACGAAGCCCTGGTGAACGCCCTGGAGCACGGCAATCTGGAGCTGGAGTCGCACCTCAAGGGCGACCTCTTCGCCGCCGAGGATGCCTACGTGACCCTGCGCACCGAGCGCATGGCGGACCCCGCGTACGCGGGGCGCCTCATCGAGGTGCGCCTGGCCATGGACACGGAGCGCTTCGAGCTGGAGATCAGTGACGAAGGTCCGGGCTTCGATGCCAGCCAGATGTCGCCCCTACCCGGCGACTCGGACCTGGCTCCCCACTGCGGTCGCGGCCTGCCCCTCATCCTCCTGGTCATGGACGAGGTCCACTTCAACGCCAAGGGAAACCAGATCCGCATGGTGCTGAGGCGGAAGTAGGGCCCTGGCTGGGGGTGGTGGCGAAGCTCCCGGCCCCGGCAGGGGCTCAGACGCTGGTTTCCTGCAGGGCCTCCTCCGCGGGGGCCTGCTGCCGCCTTGCCATTTACTCCACATGCAGGGAGATCACCAAAGCCATCACGAGGCTGGAGTCATGAATACTCCCGCTCTGCAGGGTGATGAGGATGTTCTCGACTGGGTTCTTGTAGGTCCACAGGACATTGCCAGACTGGGACCAGAGCTCAGGCGCAGTCTTGCGCTTCAGCTGCGCGAAGACCACCTGCGGCAGGTCCTCGGCCCAGCAGGGGTGGCGTGGTGTCCCTAGTCGCTGAACCGGAGCCCACTGCAATCCAGTAGCTCCGCCAGCTTGGTCTTCAGTGCTTCGAGGTTGCTGATCCGATCGTCCATAGGCCCTCAGCCTGGTGCGAGTGACAGCATGGCAGTTGCCCGAAGGCTCTTGGGCATCGGCACCTGATGTGTAAGAAAGAGTGTGGACAGATCCTTGCAACTCATTGGAACGGCGCCCGGGGTCGAGGCTCGCGGCGGTGGGTGGGACGGCGCACTGGAAGAAAGCGCGTGGATGGGCCGCCCCACAGGTCTGGCCAGGTGGGGGCTCAGCTCTTTTTGACGAATTCCGATTTCAGGCTCATGGCGCCGAAGCCCTCGATCTTGCAGTCGATGTTGTGATCGCCCTCCACTAGGCGGATGTTCTTGACCTTGGTGCCCATCTTCAGGGGGGAGGGGCTGCCCTTGACCTTCAGGTCCTTGATGAGGGTGACGGAATCCCCGTTCTGCAGAACATTCCCGTTGGCGTCCCGGATGATGGCCTCCTGCTCCTGCGGTGTATCCCGCGCCAGGGTCCACTCATGAGCGCATTCCGGGCAGACAAACCCACCTTCGCTTTCGTAGGTGTACTCAGACTTGCAGGTGGGGCAGGCGGGCAGCTGGCTCAAAATGGAATCCTTTGCGCGGGGACGGCGGCTGGATCGATGTTAACCGGCCCCGGGACCCGGGCTGTCTCCTCCCTGAGGGCCGGCCCAAAGGGGGGTTCCCCAGAGATCGGAATCGGATCGGGTGGGGGTGGTTGGCAAGGCTCCGCGAAAATGGGCATCGGGGCGACCTGGGAAAGGAAGCGAGGACTCAGGCCACCTGCTTGGTAACCAGGAAGCTGAGGAGCTTCTTGCCCGGCCTCGGCGCCTTCGTCATGTCATGCCGAATGACGAGGAACCTGATCTCGCCACCCACCGCAACGTTCGTAGAGCCAATAGGATCCTAGACGATCACGGGATGACCTTGATACGAGATCTGGTAGGCGATGAATCGAAAGCCAGCTTCATCAACATAGGCAAACACCTGCTCGAGCTTGGCCGTCAGGACTTCAAAGGAATTCCCAGAATCGCTGATGGATGCACCCTGCTCACCCGGCTGTTGTGCATAGGCCAATCCTGCCAGGCAGAGGCAGAGTGCTGCGGTCTTCCCAAAGGTCATGGCTGGCTCCTGGTGTGAGCTCTGGAACAGAGGGGGCTTAGGCGCGTGCTCGTTCCATACCATCTTGGATGGCCCGCTTCAGGGTATTCAAGTCAATATCCTTGAGCGTCTTGAACTTGATGCAGTATCCCGTGATGCTGGCCTTTCCAATCGCGGAAGCGTACTTTTCTTGCAAGTACTTCTTGTCGTCCATGCCCATGAGGTAGACCGACAGACCCGCTGAGTTCGCACTGATACCTGCCTGATAGAACTCTTTGATTTTCCCATCAGCGTATTTTTTGGTCAGCGTGCCGTAACCGATGCTTGGGTTGGACACCACCTTGCCGCTTCCGTCTTTGCCGTCGAGAAACCAAAGTTGGCAACCAGGATTCAGCTCCAGGATGGCGTCATGGAGTCTCCGCAGGTCGCCTTGCTTGGGCTCTGGAATTGAATCGAGATAGCGATTGATCTGATCAATGAGTGCCATCGCACGCCTCCGGGAAGATTCGTTACGCCAATCGGAAGAAGCTAAGCGGCTACGCCTGCACCGAGGTGACGAGCGGATTCGGGGTAGCGTACTACTGAGGGGTGGTTAGGCGCGCCGCAAGATTAGCAGGTCGGGGTTTGTGTAAAGATCCTGGGATCCTGGCGCCATTCCGAGACCCCTGATCACGGCTAGACCTTTCGGTTCATGAAATATTGGATGGTGTGCTTGATGAAGCCAATGACAACCACCACCAGTCCCGTGAAAACCCCAATGACAAACAACAAGCCGAGGCCAATCGGGTTCCCGTCACGAGGCCCAAAGAGGATATAGAACTGGAGTGGGAGGTATCCCACCAGGGCAATGATGAGGCCGACCATCAGAAATCTCGATAAGGACCACCGAGCATTCGTTCCATCATCAAAATCACTCACGGTTGGGCGCTCCAAAAGAACCTGCTAGATCGACCTGGCATTCGAATTCTACTTTGGGTGGCTTAGCGGAAGAAGCTAAGCGGCCGCGCATGCGCCTGGGGGCTGACTGGGGCCGAGGAAGCGGGAAGCTGAGAGAGAGCTGAAGGCAATGCCGGCGGAGTCCAGTTGAGCGGAGGGTCAGGCGCTGCTAAGACCGGTCAGTTAAGCGCATCATACAAGCCCCAACCGAAGGAGATGAACCCGACTCCAGCAATAAACACGATGTTGAGCCAAAAGGTAAAAGGGCTGTCTGAGCGCTCTACTCTTGAAAAGCGACCTCGTACATATCCGAATTGTATGCAATACACAGCAAGAGCCCAAAAAATTGGAGCCAGGAGCATCAATTCCATCGATGACATAGGACCTCTCTTAAGGCCATGTCTCTGAATGGTGCTGTATGCGAGGAAAAGCAGAAAATAGGCAACTCCGAGAATGCGCCAAGCTCTTACGGTCAGTGGCATGTGTGGGCCCTAACGGATAAAGCGTACCGGCCCATCCGTGGGCCTGGTGCAGCAGGTTGGAAAGGGAGTGGTCACGGTTGGGTCCGGGTTGAGCGGAAGGTTAGACATCTGACGGTTCGCGCTGGCAAACGGCCAACCTGGTTTACTGGCGCAAAATCTTGTCGATTGGTTTGCCCTTGGCGAGCTCGTCAATGAGCTTGTCGAGATACCTGATTTTCTGCGTAATGGGATCTTGATTGTCTTCTACGCGAATGCCACACACGACGCCCTTGATTTGAGAGCAATTTGGATGGATGGCCGGCGCCTGGTCAAAGAAGGTTTGAAAATCAATTTTGACAGCTGCGTAGTGACTGAGCTGCTCACGACTGTAGCCCGTGAGCCAGCAGATGATCGTGTCAACCTCTTCCTTTGAACGGTTCTTTCGTTCAGCCTTCTGCACATATAGCGGATAGACCGTCGTGAATATTAGCTTTGAGATCTCGCGTTGGGACATGGTGACGTCTCTTGCTTGGTTGGTTTGGGGCTGCCTAGCGGAGGAAGCTAACCGGACCTGCATGGCCCTTTGATTAATCTTTTAGAGCCACTTGAGCACAGGTCGGGCAAATACCATGAGTTAGGCTGTTGGGATTCTGTTAGGAAAGATGTCGCTCCATTGTGATCCAACCTTCTTCCTTATCCTTGATCTGCTTGCACCATGCACATACAGAAAGCAACTGACGCAACAACTGTGACTCATCCTCAGCCTTTTTCAGGGCTAGATGATAGATCCAGAGCATTCCCGTCATGCTTGAAATGAAAAGGCCATGATCAATCAAAATGGGGAAGTCCGATTTGAATGGTCCATAATTTTGTGAGGGCCAGCCCATTGTCCAGCCGAACCGGTGAGCGGTCACGATGAAGGCACCAATCACCATTGCCATGATGGCCGCGCCCCAGATCATCCTTGGATTTGTGGTTGGGTTATCACTTGCTCCTCGAATTGGCTGGAGAATCAAGGAACACATTGGAAGAATTGCGAGCCAGCTAAGTTGGTTGTGCTGGAGCTCTGCGGGGATTAGTGATTCAAACAATAAAAAAATGCCGATTAATATCAGGCAATACCAACCAAGGATCGATAGAGACACGCCGCCACGAGTTGCCAGGATGAGCCCGAGCAACCCAACACCGAAGAGAGAAATCGATAGTGTGGCCGGCCATATACCTGTGCTGATCGTGACGGAGATTGCAAGGATTGACACAACGAGACCCAAAAGGGCTCCGCCGACGAGGAGACGGAATTGGAACACTTCATAGTTCCCAAGAGAGCGATGGGGGCGAAACCTGTCGATGAGGTTGCACATGATTTCGACGAGTGTGGCGCCAGTCATGTCCTCTCCTTCTTGTCGAATTGCATAACTTCGTCGATAGGGTTCGTTAGATGATGACGGAATGAAGCAACGGCTAGCTGACTTTGAATTGAACGAAGCACCGGGCCCGCCCAAAGGATCGTGCAAGCAGGTTCCCGGCCCCAGTGGAACATAGTTAATCCGTCCGAAGGTTTGTGATGCTTCGAGAATGAGGGTAGCCATAAATCTCCCGGATGGATGTTGCGCCGCCGCCCCCGACTCCAGGACCAACTGTGGGTCGTGCTGCGGAAAATGCACTGCAGCCTCCGCACGAAGGAGACCCACGCGACCTTGGCGCTGCGGAGGCGGAGGCATTCCTCATGCATCTCGCGGTAGATGGGGCGTACCGAGTTCCCTGGGCGTCCTTTAGCCTCGGATCGATTCCCACGCCATTGAAAACGCCGAAAAACCTTCTGAACATCGAAAGAGCACTACGACGAAGGGGCTCAAGCGCCCAGGCCCCTTCCTCCCCCGCGATAGGGGGAAGCATCCAAAGCTGGTCCAAACGAAAAACGCCGGCAAAGCCGGCGTTTTTCGCATTCACGGACCTCCAAGCGAGAACGGACGCCTAGAACGCACCCTCCACAAACGCCTTCAGCTGCGGCTTGGGCTGGCCGCCGATGAGCTTGTTCACGGGCTTGCCGTCCTTGAAGACGATGAGGGTGGGGATGCTCATGATGCCGAACTGGCCGGCGACGCCGGGGTTCTCGTCCACGTTCATCTTCACGAACTTGGCCTTGCCGGCCATCTCGGCGGCCAGCTCGTCCAAGACGGGGGCGATCATCTTGCAGGGGCCGCACCAGGGGGCCCAGAAATCCACGAGGGTGACGCCCTGGGCAATCACTGTGGGGAACTCGGCATCCGTGATGTGAGCTACGAGGTCGGACATGGAAACTCCTTTCAAGAGTCTGGTTGGGCGCCCTGGCTTCAGGGCCCGGCTTCAGGGAAGGGGCAGGGGGACGTCAGGATTGGCGCCGCCCCACTGGGCGATGGTGAAGATGCTCATGTAGCGCTCGTTGGTCTCCCGCAGGCGCTGGGCCAGGACTTCGCAGAGGGCGTAGAGGACCTTGAGGGCGATGCCCTGCTGGGACTCGATGAGGGTCCGCAGGTCCTGGAGGGAGAGGAAGAACAGCTCCGTGGCCTCGTTGGCGATGGCGTCCGCCGCCCGGGTGGTGGAGTCGATGAGGGCCATCTCGCCGAAGAAGGCGGGGGGCTCCAGCACGGCCAGGGCTTCCTCGCCGGTGGCACTCTGCTTGGAGATGCGCACCGAGCCCTTCATGACGATGTACATGCCGTCGCACTCGTCGCCCTCACGGAAGATGACCTCGCCCGCCGGGAAGCTGCGGATGCGCCCGATCATGAGCACCTGGGCACGCTCCATCTCGTCCAGGTTCCTGAACATGGGCGACTGGGTCAGGAAGGTGGCGTCGATCAAGGTCGATCCGGGGTGGGGTTGGCCGCAGAGGGTTCCAGGGGCACATGGGCGCAGAGGTCGAGTCCGAAGCCACGGAGGCCAATGTACTTGGTTTCGTGGCGGCTGAGGAGACGCATTTTTCCAACGCCCAGGAGCTGCAGGATCTGGGCCCCCACACCGAAATCGCGGTCGCTCATGGTCTGCGGCGCGGGCTGGCCCTCGTCCGCCACGCCCGGGGTATGGGCGTGCCGACGCAGGTAGACCAGGGCGCCGCGGCCCTCCTTGGCCAGGGCGGCCATGGCCTTCTGGAACAGGCCATCCGAAAAGCCATGCAGGTCATCCGGCAGGGTCTCCACGTGGACCCGGACCAGGGGGGGCTCGCCGCCGCCCAGGTCGCCCAGCACGAAGGCCAGGTGGCTGCCCCCGTCCAGCAGGCTCTGGAAGCGGTGGACCTTGAGCTCGCCCCAGATGCTGGGCATGCTGCGGACTTCCAGGGGCTTCACCAGGGGTTCCTGGCGCAGCCGGTAGGCCACCAGGTCCGCCACGGTGACCAGGAGCAGGTTGTGCTGCTGGCAGAAGGGGACCAGATCCGGCACCCGGGCCATGGTGCCGTCATCCTTCATGATCTCGCAGATGACGCCGCTGGGGTGCAGGCCCGCGAGGCGGGCCAGGTCCACGCTGGCCTCGGTCTGGCCCGTGCGGGTGAGCACGCCGCCGGGGCGGGCCCGCAGGGGGAAGACGTGGCCGGGCTTCACGAAGTGTTGGGGCTTGGCCTCGGGATCGATGAGGGCCTGGATGGTGCGGGAGCGGTCCTGGGCGCTGATGCCCGTGGTGGTGCCCTCCCGGGCTTCCACGGAGACGCAGAAGGCCGTTTCGAAGGGGCTGGTGTTGTCCCGGACCATGAGGGGGATCTGGAGCCGGTCCAGGGTGGGCCCCTCCAGAGCTGCGCAGATAAGGCCCCGGCCATAGGTGGCCATGAAAGCGATGGCTTCGGGGGTGACGTGCTCGGCGGCGAGGGTGAGGTCGCCCTCGTTCTCGCGGTCCTCGTCATCCACCACCACCACCATGCGGCCCACCCGGATGGCGGCGATGGCGGCCTCGATGGAGGCGAACGGGGAGTCGGGGCGGTTGCTCATAGCCCCCCAGCATCGCGCAGGAGACCTTCCGGGGGAAGGGCGCACTCCATGGTAAGGTTTGTCATCTTTTGATTATTCCCGAGAGGTAACGCTCATGTCCCAGGGTGTCATCCAAGGCTCCATGCGCGAGGCGCCGCTGCCCGATATCATCCAGCTCGTGAGCCAGGGTGGGAAATCCGGCTGCTTCCACGTGCAGCAGGAGTCGGCCAAGGCGCGGATCTACCTCAAGGATGGCAAGATCATCCATGCGGTGACCCACTCCGGGGAGGGCTTCGAGTCCCTCATGGAAGTGGCCCTGTGGATCGAGGGCAACTACCGCTTCGAGGAAGTCATCCCCGATGTCCCGGTGACCATCACCAAGCCCAATGCCTCCATTCTGATGGAGCTGGCGCGGCGGATGGACGAGTGGCGGGTCATCAGCCAGAAGATCCCCTCCGTGGACCTCTACCCCGCCTCCACCCTCCTGCCCGGAGAGACGGCCCAGGGTGTGAATCCCCGGGAGGCCCGGCTCCTGGCCCAGGCCACGGGCTACTACAGTGTGGCTGAGCTGGCGGAGCTGGCGGAGAAGCCCGTCATGACCCTGGCCAAGGACCTCTACGGCCTGGTGATGGCCGGCCACGTGGTGATGAAGGGCATCCGCTCCGGCAAGGCCCCCAAGCAGGAGGCCCCCCGGGACCTGATTCCGGTCTCCCAGCTGCTGGGGGGCGGCGCGCCCACCCCCATCGCGGAGTTCATCCAGGAGGACGAGACGGCCATCGTGCGCCTCCAGGCCCCGCCGCCAGTGCCCCACCGCTTCCCGGAGCAGGAGGAGCCCCTGCCCGAGACCGTGGGCGGCGGCATCGCCAACCTGACGCCCCCCCCGGCCCCGATTCCCGCCCCGGCACCCAAGCCCAAGCCCGTGGCTGAGGATCCCCAGCGCACCGTCAAGCTCATGAACTTCACCCAGCGCATCGCCCAGGCCGCCAAGATGGTACTGCCCGAGTCCATGCACGAGGTGGTGGATCGCCTGCAGTCCAAGGCCACCCAGCAAATCATCTCGGGCGAGGGACCGGAGGCGGTCAAGGGCCTGGCCCTGGCCATCAGCCGCAGCGCGGTGGACGCGGGCCTCGACGCCGACATGGTGCGCACCTTGAACACCCACCTGAAGGCACTCTTCAGCACGAAATAGGTCGAACCCATGACATCGCGATTCCTGTCGGGCCTCGTGGCCGCCGCCCTGCTGCTGCTCTCGGGATGCAAGGATCCCAGCGCCACCGCGGGCAGCACCAGCGGCGCCGCGCTCTACGCCTTCGACTCCACCACCAGCACAGTCCTGGTCTGGACGGACCTGGGGACGCTCTACTCCACCCCCACTGCCGCCACCCCCACCAAGACCCTCAGCTCCAGCGCCTTCACCAAGGTCACCAACATGGCCTGGGGCGGTGTCTGCCTGGACAGCAGCAGCGGCATCCTCTACCTGGTCTCCGCCGATGGCAACATCGTCCGCGTGAAGAACCTCCGCTCCCAGTCCGGGGCCGTCACCAGCACAGACGTAGTGAGCTTCCAGCTCGCCAACAGCTCCTTCCTCAGCGGCAGCACCTTTGGCCAGGCGGCCATTGATTCGTCCACGAACACCCTCTACATCACGGAGAACGCCAGCAGCAGCACCCGCATATGGGTGGTGCCCAACGCCAGCTCCCAGCTTCAGGATGCCTCCGTGGCCCTCCAGGCCCTGCAGGTGACCGGGGACAGCGGCGGCACCGGCGTGGCGGCGGGGGGTGGCGTTGTTTATGCCTTCTTCAAGGACGGCAATGGCGTGGGCATCGACCTCCTGGGCGGGCCCCGGCTCCGCCAGGGCACTGCCTCGTCCTTCAGCAGCTCCAACACCATCGTCGGCAGCCTTACCACCCTGGGCATCTATGGCTCCCTGGCCCTGGACACCGGGAACAGCTACCTCTACGTGGCCCGGCACAACACGGATGCCGTGAGCACCCTGGCCCCGGTCATGGCCTTCAAGACCGGCCAGTTCGGCGCCACCTACAACCAGGCCCCGTCCCAGAGCCTGGGCAGCGCCACGGACCAGTCGGATCTTCGGGTGCTCGCGCATGCGGGCGTGAAGGACTGGCTGGTGGGCCTCAGCGGCGGGGGCACCACATCCTCCTCGGTGACCCCCACGGGCTACGCCAAGATCCACCTCTGGAAGTCCCCCCTTAGCGGCACAGCGGCCGTGGTGGTCACCACCACCTCGGGCGCGGTCCTGAAGGGCCTGGCCGTGGACGGGAACGCCTCGTGACGGGCCTGCGCCTGCTGGTCCTGCTGCTGCAGGATGTCTTCCGCGACCTCTACCGGCACCGTGGCCAGTACCTGCTCTCCGTGCTGACCCTCAGCTCCGGGCTGCTCATCGCCGGAGGCGGGCTGCTGGCCGTGGAGACCATCGACCGCTTCATCGGCCGCCTGGAAAGCCTCTCCAAGGTGGTGGTCTACGCGGCCGAGGGCAAGTCCCTGGCCGAGACCGAAGCCAAGCTCAGGCGGGATCCCCGCTTCCGGGAGGTCCACCGCCTCACCGCCGAAGAGAACCGTAAGCACTTCCTGGCCACCACCCGGGAGGCGGGCCTTCTGCTGGACAGCACGGGCCTGAACGCCCTGCCCGAAAGCCTGGAGCTGTCCCTGCGCCAGGACCTAGCCGCGGCGGGGCGGGCCACGGAGGTCGGCGAGAGCCTGCGCAGCCTGCCCGGCGTGGGCGACGTGCTGGTGGACCAGGAGCGACTGGACAACCTGCACCGCCTGGGCCGCATGCTCCGCTCGGCCCTGGCCACCCTGGGCGTGCTGCTCATGCTGGCCGCAGGCTTCGCCACGGGCAACGTGATCCGCATGAGCATCCTCTCGCGGGAGGAGGAGATCACCATCATGCGGCTGGTGGGCGCCTCCGAGAGTTTCATTCGCACGCCCCTGATCCTGGAAGGCGCCTTCCTGGGGCTGGGCGGCAGCCTCCTGGCCCTGGCGGGTCTCTTCGCCCTCTGGCTGCCCCTGTCCCGCGGCGTGGGCGGCCTCTCGCCGCTGCTGGTGGAGCTGGCCCGCCTGGGCTTCTTTTCTCCCACCAGCATGGCCCTGCTGATCGCCGTGGGCTCCTCCACCGGCGCCCTGGGTGCCCTCTGGGCCTTCTGGTCCACCCGCAAAGCCCAGCGCGCCGAAGCCGCGCTCATGGAAGGCGCGGGCTGAGGGGTTGGGTTTCCTCCTTAAAGCGGGGAGCAGGCTCAGCGCGGCGGAAGGCGAGGGCGGAACGGGGAATGCAGAGGCCGCGCTGAGTTAGAAAACACCTGGCGCGGGTGACCTGCGGCACCGCTCAGTTCTTGGGGGACAGGGCGGCGAGACCCGCGTCGAGAATGGACCAGACCTTCGTGTATTCATCCGGCGTGGCGGTCAGCTGCAGCTCAACTTCGAGGTTGGTGCCGTTGGCGGTGCTCTTTTCCAGCCTTCTTGAGAGCAGAAGATACGCATGAGTGGAGCCGGGCCCATCCGGCTGGAAGAGGAGGCTGCCTTCCATGGTGATATTCATCAAGCCACTGCCTCGAAAAGGATCGGCTCGCTGCCTGGAAAAGGAAATCAAGCCTAGGTGCTCATTGACACTGCGCACGACGTAGCCATTTTCGAGCAGCAGGGGCAGCACCCATGGGCAGACCAGGTTGGAAGCAGCCTTCAGCGTCCGCTCCTGGGCCAAATGAGCTGGAGCCTGGGGCCCTGCCGTTGAAGGTGCAGGGACTCCCGCGTGGAGGGTGGAAATACCTCCCAAGAGGACCGCGAGCCCGAGGGCACACGAGAAGGCGCCGCGATTCGACATGTCTGATCTCCCAAAGGTCATCGTTGAACTGACCCCGTGTGGAACGCCATGGTTGAGCGTCACCAGCCGTTCCAGGGTGCTCTGGAAAAGCTGGGGGCGCGAAAGAACCATGAAAACGAAGGATTGCGGAGGGGCGGAGAAGAGCCATTTTTTCGCCGGGGATGAACGGTGATGGACGGGGATAGGAATGGTTCTGCTTTACATCCTCGTCCATCCCCGCCATCCCCGGCCAAAAGGCTTTGTCTTCCGGTGGTTTCTGTTGCACGAGGCCAGCCAGTCAGTGATCCAGCCAACCCCGTGAATTCAAAAATTTGAAACCATCGATGGTTCATTGAGGCCCAAGCGGGCTTCCTCACTGAAACAATGCCCCGCCATCGGATTTCGAACCTGTGTCCATCTGGGTAATTGGTGGTTAAACCCGCTTTT
>TBL_comb47_HYPODRAFT_10006338_pt1 | contig 12809 bp, 10 predicted proteins | sample TroBogypolimnion_40_FD_10682 | JGI IMG/M metagenome (IMG submission 10682)
CTGCGGCGGCGGCGCTCGGCCAGTGGGTGCGTTTCTCCGGCGGCATCGTCTTCTCCGGCCGCCGGCCGGAACTCGGCTTCGCCGGTATGGTCTCGCTCGACAAGTACGCGCTTTACGCCATCGTGCTGTTCGCCGTCGTCGGCGTCGTCACGATCATGCTGTCGGATGCCTACATGGCGCGCCGCAACGCCTCGCGGGGCGAGTTCTACGGCCTGCTGCTCCTCATCATCACCGGCATGATCGGCATGGTGCAGAGCAACGACGTGATTGCGTTCTTCGTGTCGTTCGAGCTCATGTCGCTGCCCACGTACGTGCTCGCCGGCTACATCTGGCGCGACGAGCGCTCGGGCGAGGCGTCGCTGAAGTACTTCATCAACGGCGCCTTCTCCTCGGCCATCCTCGCCTTCGGGCTTGCGCTCGTGTACGGCGCCACCGGGCAGACGTCGTACCCGGGCATCTCGCTCGGCCTGCGCGCCCTGCAGGGCGCGGACGCGCACGGCATGCTCGTCGTCGGGTTCGTGCTCATCGTCACCGGCTTCGGCTTCAAGATCTCCGCGGTGCCGTTCCACAACTGGGCGCCGGACGTCTACGAGGGCGCCCCCACGCCGGTCACCGCCTTCATGTCGGTGGGCGTCAAGGCGGCGGCATTCGCCGGCTTCGCCAAATTCTTCATCGTCGCGGCGCACGTGCAGACGGCGACGTGGACCGACGCGATGATCATCCTCGCCGTCGTCACGATGATCGTCGGCAACGTGCTCGCCCTGCCGCAGCGCAACCTCAAACGCATGCTCGCCTACTCGAGCATCGCGCACGCCGGTTACCTCATGCTGGGCCTGATCGCCGCCGGCAAGGCGGGGAACACGCTCGGCATCGGCGCCATCCTGTTCTACCTCGCGACCTATGCGCTCATGAACCTCGGGGCGTTCGGCGTGCTGATCTGGATCCGCGCGCGCCGCAAGTACGGCTACACGCTGGGCGAGATGGCCGGGCTCGGGCGCACGATGCCGTGGGCCGCTGGGCTGATGGCGCTCTTCATGGTGTCGCTCACCGGCATCCCGCCGACCGCCGGGTTCTGGGGCAAGTTCTACCTGTTCACGACCGTCGTGCAGGCCAAGCTCACGTGGCTGGCGATCGTCGCCGTCATCATGAGCGCCGTCTCTGCTTACTACTATCTGCGCATCGTGTGGTACATGTACTTCCGCGAGGCTCCGGAGGAGCAGGTCGTGGAGGCCGAGCCGGAGTCATCGCAGCTCGGCGTCCAGGCCGCGGTCGTCGTGCTCGGCCTCGGCGTGATCGTCGTGGGCCTCTTCCCGGACCTGCTGCTGCGGGCCGCCGAGGGCGCCGTACGGCTGCTCGGCGGCTGACCCCGAGCGCTGGAGCGTACTCAGGCTGCCCTCCGCGAAGGGGATCCACAGAGGCCCGAGGCGCAGGGGCCGGCTCTGTCGCAGGCAAGCGAGCGATCGAGCGAAGGCTCCACCGGCAGCCCGAAACGTGGCTGGAGGTCTGAGGTGCTGAGGAGCGTTGCCATGGCGGTGTCTCGCCGGAACAGAGACCGCAAGCTGAGTGCGTTCATGCAGGCCTTCCTCCCGACGAGCGACACGCGAGTGCTGGACGTCGGCTTCTCCGATCACCAGTATGTGGACGGCGAGAACTACATCGAGCAGCACTACCCTTGGCCGAAGCGCCTGACGGCCCTTGGCATCGAAGAGCCCAAGGAGTGCCCTGCCAAGTACCCCGACGTGTCCTTCGTGCAGTATGACGGCGAGGTCTTCCCCTTCGAAAGCGGCAGCTTCGACGTGGCCCATTCCAACGCCGTCCTCGAGCACGTGGGCGATCGCGAGCGTCAGGTCCTGTTCGTGCGCGAGATGGCCCGCGTCGCCGGCTCCGTATGGATCACGACGCCGAGCCGCGCGTTCCCGGTGGACACGCACACGCTGATCCCGCTCGCGCATTGGTTCCCTGCCCGCATGAGAGATTGGGCGTACGTGAAGATGGGCAAACGATGGGCCACAGGCGACTCGCTGAACCTCCTCTACAAGAGGGACGTGGAGGGGATCATGCGTGCGGCCGGAGTCGAGACCTACACGCTCGTCACGAACAGGATCGGCGTCCTGCCGCTGGACTACATCATCGTGATCCGGGGGCGAGCGAAGGTGCCGGTCGCGCGCCGGAACGTGGGGCTCTGAGCCCGATCCCGCCCCCGAGGATCAGTGCGCTCCTCGCAGCGAGGCGACGCGGCAAGGGGATTCTTGCCGTCCGCGCGACGAGTCCCGTGCCTGCGACCGGGAGGACGCACGAGGTTTCCGGGAACTTGGAAGGCGATCATGGGTGATATTGAGCAGCGCTCGGGCAGACGCTTCGGCTCGCGCGGCAACGACCACTGGTGGTGATGTCCACGTGAACATCCTGTTCGTCGGCGACGTGTTCGGCAAGCCGGGCCGCGACGCGCTCCTGGAGTGGCTGCCCGGCTTCCGGGAGGAACGCGCCGTCGACTTCGTCATCGCCAACGGCGAGAACGCCGCCAACGGCGCCGGCATCACCTCGAAGCTCGCCCTCCGCCTCCTGGGCGGCGGCGTCGACGTGCTCACCACCGGCAACCACGTGTGGCGGCAGCGGGAAGTGTATTCATTCCTGGCAACGGACGACCGCATCGTGCGCCCGGCCAACTACCCGGAGGGAGCTCCCGGCCGCGGCCTGACGGTGCGGCCGGCTGCGGACGGCTCCGAAGTCGCCGTCATCAATCTCGCCGGCCAGCTGTACCTGGGCACGGGGCTCTCGCCCTTCCGCATGGTCGACCGGCTCGTCGAAGAGGCCGCCGGTCTGGCGGAGACGATCGTCGTCGACCTTCACGCCGAGGCGACGAGCGAGAAGGTGGCCATGGGCCACTACCTCGACGGCCGCGTCACCGCCGTGCTGGGCACGCACACGCACGTGCAGACGTCGGACGCGCGCGTCCTGCCCGGCGGCACCGCGTACATGACCGACGTCGGCATGACCGGGCCGCTGGACTCCGTCATCGGCGTGCGCAAGGACATCATCCTGCAGCGCTTCCTCACGGAGCTCCCGCAGCAGTTCGAGGTCGGTGACGGCCCCGTCAGGCTGAATGCCGCTCTCATCGCCTCGAGTGGCGGACGAGCCACGACGATCGAGGCGCTCGAGGTCGTGCTGTAGCGGGGATCGACGGCCGCGTCGCGTTAGGACTCGTCTAGCTCGGGTAGTAGGGGGGAAAGTAGGTCGGGCAGCCGTGGCAGCGAAGCAGACGGGACTCTCTTGGCGGGCACCAGGAAAGACGAATATACGCTTACGTCGAAGGCATGTGTTGTCGATACTGCAGACGTGAGTACTGGCACGTTCAAAGACGATGGCGTCAGGTACGGCGGACTCGGTCACGTGGAGACCGCCGGCGAGCAGGTGCGCGAGAGGCACCCGGGCTACCTGCGTGTGGTGACGACGCTCACCGCGGACGCGATCGCTCTCGTCGCTTCCGCGATGCTTGCGGGCTGGGTCGGCGATGCGCTGTCGAACGTGCCGATCGTCCACCGTCTGTTCACCGCCTTCGACGCCGACCCGCGCGGCGGCATCATGCTGTTCCTCCTGTTCACGCCGTACTGGCTGGCGGCGTTGTGGTCGTTCGGTCTCTACCGCGAAGCGGGTCGTAGCATCGGGGGCATGAACCTCACCGACACGCTGAGCGGGCTCACCGCCCTCACTTCGGCGAGCTGGCTGCTGCTGATCGTCTCGGTGTTCGCGGACGGAGCGCGGGCACCCGTGGCGGTCCTCATCGCGTTCTGGGCCTTCGCCATCGTGCTCGTCCCGCTTGCGCGCTGGGTGACCCGCGTCACCGTCTGGTCGCGCGCGACCTTCGATGAGCGCGTGCTCATCATCGGCGCGGGACAGGTGGGGCACAGCGTGGCCGCCAAGATCGCCAAGCACCCGGAGTACAGGGTGAAGCTCGTCGGGTACCTCGATGACGGCGAGCCGCTGGCGAACGGCGACGACGGCCCGCCGGCGCGCATCCTCGGCGCGCTCGACGACCTCAAGGATATCGTCGCGCGCCAGCAGATCGATCGCGTCATCGTCGCCTTTTCGCGGGCGCGGCACAACGACTTCCTGCGCGTCGTGCGCGCCTGCGCCGACACAGACGTGCGTGTCAACATCGTGCCGCGCCTCTTCGAGGTCGTGAGTTCCCGCGCGCTCGTCGACGACGTGGAAGGCATCCCGCTCCTCGACATCGGGCACGCGGAACTCAACCGTGTCGACATGACGGTCAAGCGCGTCTTCGACCTCGTCGTCGGCTGCGCCCTCTTCCTGGTGATGCTGCCGGCCATGCTCCTGCTGGGCCTTGCCGTCAAGATCGACTCGCGTGGGCCCGTGTTCTACCGCCAGGAGCGCATGGGTCGCGGCGGCCGCACGTTCCGGATCTACAAGTTCCGCTCGATGCATCAGGGCGCCGACGAGTATCGCGAGGAGCTCGCCGACCAGAACGAGTACTCGGGGCCGATGTTCAAGATCAAGAAGGATCCGCGCATGACGCGCATCGGCGGCTGGATGCGCCGCTGGAGCCTCGACGAGCTGCCGCAGATCCTCAACGTCCTGGGCGGCGACATGAGCCTCGTGGGGCCGCGGCCGCTCTGGGTGGAAGAGGCCAAGCAATGCCGCGGCTGGACCCAGAAGCGCCTCGACATCACGCCCGGCATCACGGGGTTGTGGCAGGTGCTCGGGCGCAGCGACATCCCGTTCGACGAGATGGTCAAGCTCGACTACATGTACGTCACGAGCTGGAGCCTGAGCTGGGACATCAAGCTGATGCTCCAGACGGTCCCCGCCGTCCTGAACAAGCGCGGGGCGTACTGACGCGAGCGCTCGTTCGGCGCGTGCCGGCCGCTCGCCCGGCGTTCGGGTGAGGCTACTCCTGGGGCTCCTGGACGGCGAAGCCGCCGGCGCGCAACACGTCGATCCGCCGGGCCTGGCTGAGGTCCTCGCGCACCATCTCGCTGACGAGCTCGCGGAAGCTGTGGGCTGGTGACCAGCCGAGGCGTTCGCGCGCCTTGGTGGCGTCGCCGAGCAGCGTGGAGACTTCCGTGGGCCGGTAGTAGCGCGGGTCGACTCTGACGATGATCGCACCCGGCTTGACCTCGGCTTCGCCTCCACCGGAGCTGTCACCGGGGCCGCTGCGGGCCGCGGAGAGGAGGCCGGCGTCGACGGAGTCGACCACGCCGACCTCGTCCGCCGCGGCCCCCTCGAAGCGCAGGTTCACGCCCGCCTCCGCGAACGCGAGCTGCGTGAACTCGCGCACCGAGTGCTGTTCGCCGGTGGCGACGACATAGTCGTCGGCTGCGTCCTGCTGCAGCATCAAGTACATGGCGCGCACGAAGTCCCTAGCGTGGCCCCAGTCGCGCAGTGAGTCGAGGTTGCCGAGGTACAGCTCCGACTGCAGGCCGAGCGCGATGCGCGCCGCGGCGCGCGTGATCTTGCGCGTCACGAAGGTCTCGCCGCGTATAGGACTCTCATGGTTGAAGAGGATGCCGTTGGAAGCGTGCAGACCGTAGGCCTCGCGGTAGTTGACGGTGATCCAGTAGCCGTACACCTTGGCGGCGCCGTAGGGACTGCGCGGGTAGAACGGCGTGGTCTCACGCTGTGGAGTCTCCTGCACCTTGCCGAACATCTCGCTGGTGGAGGCCTGGTAGAAGCGGCAGCTGTCCTTGAGCCCCAGGATGCGCATCGCCTCGAGGAGGCGCAACGTGCCGAGGGCGTCGGAGTTGGCGGTGTACTCGGGCGTCTCGAACGAGACCTGGACGTGGCTCTGCGCCGCGAGATTGTAGATCTCCTGCGGCTGCGTCTCCTGGATGATGCGGATGAGGTTGGTGGCGTCGGTCATGTCGCCGTAGTGCATGAAAAAGCGCACACCGGCCGTGTGCTGGTCGGCGTAGAGGTGGTCGACGCGGTCGGTGTTGAAGAGGCTTGCCCGGCGTTTGATGCCGTGTACGACGTACCCTTTCTCCAGCAGGAGTTCCGCCAGGTAGGCGCCGTCCTGGCCGGTGATACCGGTGATCAAAGCTGTCTTGGTCATGTGACCGCCCCGTCGTCGTTTGCGCGAACGCCGCTGGATGCTCCTCGTGCCTGCGCCTCCGCCCGGACCGTCTCGTTCCGCATCCGTTTGAGGAACGAGACGTTGCCCCAGCTGCTCGTGGCCATGTCTTCGGCCCACGAGGACAGGCGCTGTCTCAGCCGCCGGCCCTCGTCAAGGTGAGCCGACAGCAGTCGCCCGATGCCATCCGCCTCCGCAGCCAGGCTCAGAGAGTCGAACGTGACTGCCGGCAGGCCGGCCATGCTGTTCAGCGCCTCCATCTTGAACGACTTTGCCGACAGGGCGACCACGGGCGTCCCGCCGCGCAAGGCGAACACGCTCGGATGGAAGCGCCCCCCGATGTAGGCGTCGGCGTTGCCCAGGATGTCGGCCGCCTGTTGCACCGGAGTGGCGACGCCCACGAGGGGCAGGTCGAGCCGCCGTGCGACGTCGTGGAGGATCGGCTGGTCGACGGCGCACGATGCGGTCAGCACCAACTGGCCGGAGTACATGGACCTGAGACGGCGGATCAACCGGGCGTACCCGCCGGCGATCGCCCGCCCGTCCGCCGTGTCGAAAAGTGACGAGCCCCCCAGGCACAGGTAGGGCGCGGACGGGTCGAACGCTGCTTTGTCCGGCCAGACGTCGAAGTAGGTCGGCCGGCCCGCGACCGGAAGCCAGGTCTCGCGCGCCGCGGGTGCGAACCAGAACGCGGTGTCGGCCGCGAACCTGCCCCGGCAGAACGCGCGGCAGCGCTCCTCGGAGATCTCATCCCGGAAGACGACGTCGTCGAGAAGTGGATACACGTGCTCGGCGACCTCCAGCAGCCGGGGATGGCTGAAGTCGGCTGAGTGGGCGACCATGATCACGGGTTTCTGGAAGCGGGTCTTGATCAGGAAGCTGAGGAACAGCAGGGTCCGGGGCAGGGCGTGATCACCGTAGATGTCCCCGTCTCCGAAGACGACCGCGACGTCGATGTCCGCGAAGACCGGGAGCAGCTCGGCCCATGGGTTCTCCGGGCCGAGCACGACGGACACGGATCTGGGGTAGTCGCTCCAGCACCCTGGTACGGGATCGACTGCCGCGGACGCGCGGCCGCGGGCCGCGAGGCTTCTGCGTGCGTCCAGGAGCGCCGGCGGCACGAAGGGCCTGACGCGGTCCTTCAGCGTCCCTTGGCCCTGGCGAGGCGGCGCGGGCGGCGAAGGCGTCGCCGCCTGTCCGAGCGGCCGGTCGATCAGGTCGTCGATGAAGAGGGTCTTCACGATCGAGCCGCCGCACTCCGCGATCATCGCCCTCAGGGCGATGGTGGCGCCGCGCCCGCCCCAGTTGGCGTAGGTCGTCGAATCGTTGATGAAGAGGACCTTCACATCAGGTCCAGAGCTTCACGAGGCCTGTGCGCTCCCACGCGCGGAGGTACTCGAGCACGACGGCGTCTGGCAACGCGAACCGCGCAGCGAGGCTGCGCACCGTGACTGCGCCGCGCAGCGACGGGAGGTAGTCCTGCAGCATCCGCAAGCGGCGCTGTTCCTCGCCGATGGCCTCGCCGAAAGAGACCTGACCGGGATCGACGTAGAGACCGTAGCGGGGGTTGGACAGGCAGACGGTGCCCTGGAAGCGCTTCTCGACCAAGGGCGTCTGCTCCAGCTCGTCGATAGCGCCGAGGATGACCGACACCGCCTCCTCGAGACTGTCGGCGCTCATGATCGAGAGGTCGTCGCGCGACGAGTGGTATTCGGGGTAGGGGAAGCGGGACAGGGAGCACGTGGGGATCCCGTAGGCCTCCCACAGATACTCGTCGTTGATCATGATCGTCTCAAACTCGCCGCGCCGGTGGGAGACGCCGCGCGCGGTCATGACGCGCTCCAGGGCGTGCTCGCTGTTGGAGCGCGTTTCTCGCGACTCCTGCAAGGCGAGCTCAGTGGCCGAGCCCAGCATCCAGAGGCACACACACTCGAGGATGTGTTGTCGTCGCGCTTCCGGGAGAGCGCTGAGGTAGTACTCCGTCCCGATGATGCCCGGGGCGAGCACGAGGTCGTAGGTGAAGGTCGTCCGCCGGCCGGCGAGGCGTCTGAGGACCTCGACGCCGACGACCGCACCGGCCAGCCCGTCGTTCGAGACGCCCGGGTGGTCCAGATTGGCGCACAGGGCGATGGTGTACGGGGATGAGCCGGCGTGAGAGGCGGCTACCGCTTTGAGGACGCCGGTCCCTTCGCGCGTGACGATGCGCACGTCGTACTCCCCGGGCTCGAGAGCGTCGTACAGGTCCTTCGTCACGCAGAAGCCCCAGTCCCTGTCCCAGCTGCGGAAGAGCTGCCGGAAGTGGAAGGTCAGCGAATCGCTGTACCTGTGATCGTAGTGGAGATGAGCCTTGAGCTCATCCAGCGACACCCTTCCTTCGAACGGCGCCGACAGCGCGATGACCGCGAGCGGGTTCCACGTGCCGTCGTAGATGAGCTCACCGTTGCGGGTGATATTCGCGTCTACGACGTCCCAGCAGGGCGGGATCACCCAGCCGTTGTGCTCGGGGCCGCTCGCCGGGAACTCGAGGGCCCGGCTGCCTGGGAGAGCCTGCTGCATCCGCCGGACCGTGCGATCGAAGTCGCTCGAGCAGACGACGCGGTTCAGCGGCGTGAGCTCCTCGAGGAGCTGCATCATGAGGCTCATGCCGAGCCGCCCTCCCGCGCCGCCTGGAGCGCCCAGTCGTCCGGCGCGGCGTCACCGCGCTTCGGCAGGTCGTTCGTGTCCAGCCGCGGGAGCGCCAGGGGGTCGTCGTGATCGAGGTCGGCCGCGCGGACCTCGACGGTGAACCCGGCCTGACATCCCTTTGCGCGCAGGATCTCCAACAGTGAGTCGCAGTAGGCGCCGTAGGGATACCCGATGACCCAGTCCTCAAGATCGCACCCCAGGTCGCGCAGGAATTCCATGGACCGCTCGACCTCTCGCTCCTGGCCGGTCTCGTCCAGGGAGTCCAGCCAGAAGTGGTCGTAGCCGTGGCTGCCGATCCACATGCCCGCCTCCCTCATCTCCCGCAGGTCGGCGACGCTCATGTAAAGCTCCTCGGAGAACGCGGCTTCGTCGTCGGTGACCCACTCGCGGAAGAGCGCATCGGTGATGCGCGCGCGAAGAGTCAGCGGGAGTTCGCGCTGGAGGAGGCGCTTGATGAGGATCACGTCCGCAGGGTCGTAGCGGCCGGCGTGCGCGAGCTGCTGCTCGTACTCCTCGCGCGTGCGCAGATCGAACTCGCCGCGCGTGACGTCGAGCTGGGAGAACAGGGAGGCGAGGATGCGCGCCTTGTCGGGCTGTGCGGCGAGGATGAAGTGGATCTTGTTGACGTCGAGAACCTCGTGCTCGGTCACCGCCTTCGCGGGCGCGAAGAAGCAGCCCGACAGGTCGTTCTCGACGAGGATCGGCAGGACGGTGTCGAAGTGGTCGCGGTAGCCGTCGTCGAACGTGAGCAGGATGGCCCGGGGCGGCAGGGCCCCGTCGGGCGTGCGCAGCGCCGAGAGAAGGTCCGCGACGCCGATCGGAGTGAAGTGGCGGCGTACGTACTCGACCTGGCCTCTGAACTCCTCCTTGGAAAGGCCCTTGATCTCGGGGTACTTCGAGTGCGCGAGGTCGCGGACGAAGTGGTACATGACCACCGTGAGGCGCCGGCCGCTCACCACGCGCTCAGCCCGCCGTCGACGACGATGTTCTGGCCGGTCACGTAGCTGGAGGCGTCGGAGGCGAGGTAGACGAGGGCGCCGACCATCTCGTCCGCGCGCGCCATCCGCCCCATGGGGACGCGCGCCGCATAGCGGGCCTTGAACGCGTCGTTCTGCCCGCTCTCTACTCCGGCGGGGGTCAGCGTGTTGACGCGGATGCCCTGGTCCGCCCAGTAGGCGGCCAGGTATGTCGTGAGCCCCACGACGGCCGCCTTGGAGGTGGAGTATGCCGCGGGGTTGCTGATCTGCCGGTCAAGGTAGAAGGAACCCTCGTAGATCCTCTTGTCCGAGCCCCGGATGCCGTAGATCGAGGACGTCTGGATGATGCTCCCGCCGGTACCCTGCTCGATCATCTGCCGGCCCGCCGCCTGCGCGACGTGGAACATGCCGTCGATGTTGACCGCCATGATGCTGCGCCATTCCTCAGGGGAGTACTCCTCGAACGGCGCGAAGAACGCCTCGAGATCGCTCGACTTGGAGGCGGCGTTGTTGTGCAGCACGTGGACGCCGCCGAGCCTGCCGGCGACCTCCGCCACCATCGCCTGCACGGAGTCGCGGTCGGCGACGTCGCAGGCCACGCCGGCAGCCTTGAGGCCGCTCTCCGCTTCGAGCTCGGCGGCGAAGGCGGAGCACGCCTCGCCGTCGAGGTCGACGACGGCGACGTTCGCGCCGAACTCCGCGAGCCCTCGGCAGAAGCCACGTCCCAGGATGCCCAGACCGCCGGTGACGATGGCGACCTTGCCGTGCAGATCGAAGAGGTCTCTATAGTGTGACTTCACTGAGCCGCACGCTCCTTCCGCTCTCCATCGCCTGCCTGCCGGCTATCAGGAGCCGCATGGCACCCAGCGTGTCCGCCGCCGGTACCGCCGGCCGCCCGCTGCCGATCATCTGGGCGAAGTGCCACAGCATCCGCCTGAACATCGAGAAGTTGTCGGTCACGTCGTGGCTGGAGGCGCGAGCCGTTCCGAAGAACTCGAAGTGGAACGTGGGCGGGACGTCGCCCAGCGCGTCGATCTGCAGCAGGGACCCGTCGTCCATGCTGATGGCCAGCGAGGCGTGCGGCGCCTCGAGTGCGGCGACCGAGACTGGGCGCGCCTGCGTCACTCCGTAGATCGCGTCGACGAGATGGATGCCGTATTTCTCCCACGACAGCACGACGGCGCCGCGCATCAGCCGGATCCGCCCGTAGTCCGCGAGGGTCGCGCGGACCTCGTCCAGCTCGCGCGCGTACCGCATGCCGGAGCACGACATGAGCCTGCCCTCCTCGAGGTAGGGGGCGAAGAACCGCAGCGCCTCCGGGTCGAGCGAGAGCGGCTTATCGATGAGGACGTGCAGGCCGGCCTCGAGGAACGGGCGCGCGAGCTCGAGGTGGGTCTCGTGGTCGTCGCGCGCGATGATCACGGCGTCGACCTGACCGAGCATGTCCTCGCGGCGGTCCACGGCATGCGGGATACGGCATGCTGCGCACAGACTGCGCGTGACCTCCGGGTCCTGCGTCCAGGCGTGCGTGACCAGCAGATCCGCGACGCCGAAGTCGGCCGCATCACGGCGTCTGACGTAGGCGTGGATCCCCGGCCAGCCCGACGCCGCGAGCGCCGCGTCGTCGTAGCCGTTGAGGATCGCGGAGAAGGAGAACGGGTGGCCATTGCCCTCGCTCAGGCCGATCATCCCGACGCGCACGGAGGCCACCTCAGAAGGCCCGGTGGTAGCGTTCATCCGCCCGGCCCTCCAGCCACTCGATGCCGGACAGATCGGGGAACAGCGGGATCTCGTAGCCCATCCAGAAGAAGCGGCCGGTCGGCCCGTCTTCGCCCAGCGACAGGAGGTAGTCCGCGGTGGGATGGCTCACCGCTGGATCGAGCGGCCCGTCGGGGGCCATCTCGGACCTTACCGGGCCCGGGCTCATGAGGTTGATCTTGATGTCTTGGCCGTCGCACTCCCGCGCCGCCGTGACTGTGAGGGCGTTGAGCGCTCCCTTGGAGGCGCTGTAGGCGCCGAACTCGGGGAAGCAGTTGAGCGGCGCGCCCGAAGTCATGTTGATCACGCGGCCGAAGCCGAGTGCATGCATCCCGGTCAGGAGTCGGCGCATGATCAGCGCCGGGGAGAGGGCGTTCACCTGCAGCGAGCGCAGCAGCTCGGCTTCGTCCAGTTCCGCGAGGGACGAGCGCAGCATCACGCCGGCGTTATTGATCAGGTAGGGGATCGCTTCGTGCCGGGACAGCATCGCGTCGAGCGCCGCGACGACGGAGGACGGCTCGGCGAGATCCATCTCGAAGAGCGACACGTCGGGATCATGTGCGAACTCCTCGCGGAGCCGGTCGATCCTCCGGGCGGCCGCGAGGACGTGGTACCGCCCCGCGAGATGGTGCGCGAGGGAGAGCCCCACGCCACTGCTCGCGCCGGTGACGAGGACCACGCGGTCTGCGCTCATATGTTGCTCCTCTTCGCCAGCATCATCTCGGCGAGCTGGAAGTCCGCGATGGTGTCGATGTCCACCGAACGCTCCGCCGGCACGATCAGGGCGCCGGCGTCCCCGAACAGGAGCCCTCGCCCATCCGCCGGCAGCCGGTCTGTGCGAAAGCAGTAGACGGCGCCGCTCAGCTGGTAGGCCGCCGGCAACTGCTGGCGCGGCAGCCAGGGGTCCGCGCCGGCGATGAAGGCGGCAGGGCGCCCGTCCACGACGGTCCAGGCGCGGTGCGGGTTGAGGTCCGCTTCCTTGAAGGCGGCCATGGAATCTCGCCCGCCGCCGACGACCCCCGCGACGCAGTCATGGACGTCGGCGGGAGAGCGGAAGGGGCAGGTGGGCTCGAGCAGGACCATCACGCGCCCCGACTCGGCCTCGGCACTGAGGGTCTCCATCAGGTCGCGGAGCGCGTCGATGACGAGCGCCGAGTCCGTCGACAGGTGGGCGGGCCGCACGTACACCTCGGCGCCCCAGCGGCGGGCGACGTCCCCGATCTCGTCGTCGTCGGTCGAGACGATCGTCCGGTCGATCGCGTCGACCGCGAGTGCGGTCTCGATGGACCAGGCCACGAGCG
>TBL_comb47_HYPODRAFT_10006339_pt1 | contig 12808 bp, 6 predicted proteins | sample TroBogypolimnion_40_FD_10682 | JGI IMG/M metagenome (IMG submission 10682)
TCTCTTTCATATAAAGCTGATGACTCCGGAACCGTTAATGTTGTGGGGTTATAAACATTAAGTAGGTTTGCGTATGGTGAAGTTGACTCAAATAATAAACCTGAAACTGTTTGTCCAAGAGAATTGCTACTCAAATAATAGAAATCAGTGCCTGTGAATTTTTGTATTAACTGTGCATTCAATAACAGAGTTAAATTATTTCTAGAAATGGTATCGTAGTCTTGAAAATCTTTTGGTTGTAATAAATTAATGTTTGGAGTATCAACATTAACAACTAAACTTTGTAGCTGCTGTAAAACTGGTCTTTCTGAATTTATAAGATTGATAATAGACTGGTCTAGATTTAAAAACAGATTAGGATCTTTAGTGTTTGTATTTGAAGTAAAATATTTTTCTCTCCTACCCGTAGCTTCATAAAATGAAGGAGGTTGGAAAGGATCTAAATCAAAATAATTGTTGTAAATATCGTAACCTTCTTCTACTTCAACCTGTAACTGCGTACTAACCGTGGATAGAGGTTGAGAGGAAGTGATTGGTGGTATAATATCATTTCCAAATAATGTTTCAATTACTGTGGTTTTAATGTAATTAGTAATACCTGCTACAGAACCTTTACTCTGTGCTAATTGTAAATCTATTACGTAATTGTCTCTCTTATTTGCAAAATATAATAATACTTGCTTTACTTTTGTAGTGAAAAACGGTACAGCAATTTCTAAGTCATCATTATTGTTAAAGTCAATATTAGAAAGATATCTTTTTTCTTCTGCTGTGGTATAGTTTAGAGCTATTGTCTTTAAAAACTCTATAAATTCATATCTTACAGTTGTATCATAATCTTGATAACTAACTGTGGAAACTGTATTCCATTTTTTAAGATATATTTGATAATCAGAAAATTGAATTATGTAATTATTCGTTAAAGTTTGAGTTTGGTTTAAAAACTCTAAAAAAGAAAACGGCTGAGTATTGTCATACTTTTGATCATTTAACGTATTAGTTATACTGTTATATACGATAACGTTATTTGTATTGTTAGATGTAAAAAGCATTTATAGTATTTATTTTAATTTTTTATATTAGAAACATACACAATTGTTGCTCTTTGTATTGCCTAATAATACTTCTACAACTGCTGTACCTGTTTGACCTGTATTGTTATCAGTTACTGTTATTGTAGCATTACCTACTTGATTTTGATCACCGCAAGCAGGGCAGCAAACAAATGCACTGAAGTCAGTGGTAGAACTGCTTGGGTATGTTATGTTAATACTACCATTATCTATTGTCCATGCATAACTGTAACTACCAGAGCCACCTGTTACTGATGTAACGCTAACATTATTTGTTACTGCATTAGCTATCTATTGTCCATGCATAACTGTAACTACCAGAGCCACCTGTTACTGATGTAACGCTAACATTATTTGTTACTGCATTAGCACAGCTGTTATTTGTAATACTACCACTTACTGTAGCATTATTTACTGTTACCGTTAATGCACCTAATTGGCTAGGTGTCGGTGTTGGTGTTGGCGTGGAAGTTGGTGTTGAAGTTGGTGCTGGTGTTGAAGATGGTTGTAAAGTTGCTGAAGGTGTTGGTGTAGGTGTTCTTGAAACCAACAAGCTTGGTGAAGGTGTACTTGTTGGTGTATTGGTTGGTGTATTAGTTGGTGTTGATGATGGAACTGCTATATAATTAGCTTGTACCGTTAATGGAGCACCTGCAACTGTAATTGTTGTTGTTGGGTTAGCAGAGTTACCAACTGTTGCACCAGACCAATTACTAAATACGTAGCCTGTTGGGCTTGGTGAAGCGTATAAGTTGTATGTGCCATTAGCAAGGTATGTATTTGTATAATCTAATGCACCAATTCTAATATAAGCACTTGCACCTGGTGTACCGTCTGTATTAACTACTACGTTATATGTAGCGGCTGGAGATGGAGCAGGTGTTGGTGATACCCCTGGAGGCACTGCACCGAATGTAGCTGTAAATGTTACATTTTGATTAACGCCGCTTGTTGTAGCAGGGTTAGCTGACGTATCAGATAATAAACCGTATGGGTCAATCCAACCGTTAAATTGAACTGTACCGTCCTTTGGATAAGCTTGAATTGTAACGCTAACGCCTGGTGCAACTGTCGTGCTTTCTGTTGTTCCTAAAGTGCCACCGTTAATATTAACCTTACCACCATCTGTTGGTGATGAGTTTACTGTTACTGAATATCCTGGAATTGAAGTTGATGGTGTTGGTGTTGGTGACATTGTTGGTGTTGGTGTTGGTGAAGGTATCAATGCAAAATTGGCTTGAACAGTTAATGGAGCGTTAGATACTGTAATTGTTGTGTTTGGATTTGCTGCATTACCTACTGTAGCACCGGACCAGTTACTAAATACATAACCTGCGGGGGCTGTAGCGTATAAGTTGTAAGTACCGTTTGATAAGTAAGCACTTGCATAATCCAATGAACCAATTCTTAAGAATGCACTTGCACCTGGTGTACCATCTGTGTTAACTACTACTTGATATGTTGGTAGTGGTGAAGCTGCTGGTGTTGGAGATACACCTGGAGGTATTGAACCGAATGTAGCGTAAATAGTAGCATTTTGTGTAATGTTATATGACGTGATTGGATTATCAGTTAAGTTTGGTAATACACCTTGTGGGTCTATCCAACCATTAAATTGTAAACTACTATTGCCTGGGTAAGCTTGTATTGTTACTGCTACACCAGGTGCAACTGTTGTATGTGCATGGTGGGTTAATGAGCTACCGTTTACTGATACGTTACCACCAACTGTCGGTGACGAGTAAACGTCAATAGAATATCCTGGAATTGATGTTGAAGGGGTTGGTGAAGGTGTTGGAGATACTGAACCACCAGGTGTTTTAGAAGGTGTTGGAGTTAGAGAAGGTGTAGTTGTGTGGGAAGGGGTAATTGAAGGTGTTATACTTGGTGTTGGTGTTGGTGAGAATGGTGGTGTTGGAGAAGGAGCTAAAGGTGGTAATGGTAATGGTGCTGTGTATGATGCAAATGTAGGTATAAAATCATAATCTACATATTCAATGTACAAATCGTCAATGTTTATTGGTATTATGTTTTTAAGTTTTGGTAACAATTGAGCAGTTAAATTAGCTTGACCTGCTTCATCCAAATAAGCATTCTTTATATAGATAACTGTGTTGTTATTTTTTCTACCAGGAATAATCATCTTATTAAAAGATGTTACTGTGTCTGTATTATTTCTTGTACCTGTTGTTATATCAAAATTAATTGGATTAATTGTTTGATTTTTTAAGTAGTTAAACTTTACTTGATCAGGATCTAATGCATAGTTATAAACTACAAAGTTATCTAACGAATAATTGTTTGGATAATTTACATAATTTTCACCTATGGTGGACGCTGCCTTATTGTTAATATAAGGCATACCAATACCGAAATTATTGTATAGATAATAACTTGTGAAGTATGCATTAGCAGATAATGCAATGGTTTGTATTAATTCAGCATTATTGTAAATGTTTAAACTACCATCAGTAATATCTAACACCATCGTTATTTGCGATGAATTGTTTGTTATTGTAAATGGTAATATTTGCGTTTGTTTGCTTAGGTAATCATTACCAGAGAATAAATCTACTCTTGCAATAAAATTACCTTGATCAAACCCATTTACATTGTTAATTGTACTAAAGTTTGTAGGTGCTTGGAATGCAACACCTGATAACGGGCTAGATGGTGGAGGGGTGCTTAAGAATTCTAATAGATATGGGTCTAAGAAGTTCTGTATTGAATATGTGCTTAAACTAATTAACGGCGATGTAGGTGAGCTATATATGTTATAACCGGTTGGTATTATATTAATGTTAGGTATACCGTTTATATTAGCTGTATCCCAACATGCTAACCAATAACCGTATGGTAAGAAGTTAGCTGATAATGAACCTGATCTTACATATTGGAAATAACCGTATTTTTCTGTTAAACTATTTGTGTTATAAGCTTGTAAAGTGCCTGGGTAAACATTTTCCCCTATTGGTAATAATGCTTGTGGTATATTAGCATTTCTAAATGAGCCATTTACAAAACTACCGTTAATAATTTCCAATGACATGTTAACTGGGCAGTCATATGGTTCAGTTCTTAATACTTGAAATGTGTATGGGTTACCTGGAACAATGTTTGTAACCGTAACCGTCATCGTTGTTAACGATCCATCACCGGTCAATGTTGATAATACAGTGCCGTTTGAATCGTTTACTAAATTAACAATGAAATCTGAAGGTATTTCACCACCACCTATGTTAAATTCACCAGATAATATGCTACTGCTGGTTGAGTTGCCAGAATATACACCTATTTCTGCATCAATGAACATTGATGTTAATGAATCTATAATAGGAGTTGAATATGTATAACTGTTTTCAATACCACCACTTACAAAGTTACCATTAACCATGCCTGTTGATCTTAATAAGTTATACGTACCTTGTTTTGGATATAAAAATTCACCGTAATATATTGGGTCTGCTAATTTACCGGTATTGTATGTGCTTTCAAAGTTTGATGTAGCTAAGTTAAATTTATCTACAATAATATGACCATTTGCATCAGCACCAAAACTTAACAGTTTGGTTTCAAATCCTTCATTAATAAAATCTACCTTCAACCCAGAAACAACATTTGAACTTGTGTAGTAAGTGTTGTATAAAGTTTTAAATTGATCATACTCAGAAACATAACCATTTGTTTGAATATAAAACTTGTCTTGTAGTATAGCAACATCAAATATACCACCACTAGTGCAAAGTGATGGGTATTCTGTACCCGCACTTAGGTTTTTAAAGTATACGACGTTGTTCCATTTTGATACACCTATACCATCTCCGTCTAATATATTACCATCGTAGCCAGATAGTGTAGAAACACTACCATTAAATGTAACAAAACTGTTAAAGCCTGGTAAGTAACTGAGAGGTATATTAATATAACCTAAATAAGTACAGTTAATATAATCAAATCTATATACTCTACCAAATGGTAAAAGTACACCTGGGTTGTCAATAGTGTATTTTATCAAATACTGAACTTCATTGTTACCAACGTACTGTTTACTGTATAAATTGTTATAACCGAATTTACTACCGTATATATTGCTTAATTGAGGGAATTCGTATTTGTTAAATATCTTGTCATACACACTAAACTCTAAAAACCCTGGATTACCATTGCTTAAATTTAAATAAAATACTTTTATGAAATGATCAAACCCAGTATTAATAACATCTATAACATGTACAGGGGCTTGAACATATGAACTAACATTTACTGAAAATGTATTATTATTTGATGTATCAAAAAAGTCTACACCGGTTAAAGATGTGATAAAATAACCTGGGGTGAAAATATTTTCTAACCCACCGGCATATAAACTAACACCCTCATCAAAGTTATTACCTACAATTAAATTTGACTCTACATTTGCAAGATTTTGAGTATTAAAATCAAATGATAAAGTGAATGAATTACCTGGACTATTGTTTATATTAAACACGCCGTATTTTGTACCATCAAAAATTACATTATTTGCAGTACCTTGATATACGTTGTTACTGTTATATAACTGAAATGCTGAAACTGAAACATCAAAAGTATTAACAACCTTTTCAACATAGTTATTACCAATTCTAGAATAATAATACGAAGCCGACGGTTCAAATGTTAATGAACTTCTTATATCATAATAAGAATAATTATGTGATATACTATTCTGTGCTAAAAATGTGGATAAACTTGAAGTGTAATTAAACACTTGATTGTTTGTACCGGTATATGCACTATTAACTGTAGTAAGTTGTGGGTAATAATATCTATCTAACCAATAAGATGTTAATTGTGCAGAGTCTGTATATAACCATGTATATAAGTACGTGCCGTTAGCTTCATTGTAGTTAACTGCGTTTTCATTTTCGTTTAGCTTCTTTACTACTTTATCTGAATATACTGGTGTTAAACCACCATATGCACCGATGTTAACCAGGTTACTATTGTCAATATTAATTACACTGTATGGGAATAATGTTTCAGGTAATGTGAATAAAGTTGCTTTATCAGGTAAAAATAGGTATTCTGAAGTATAGTAGTTATAACCTAATTGTAGATCTCCATTAAACGTTTCACTATTTTGTTTTGATAAAATAGATGTGTAATTTCTTTGTACAGCATCATTATCTACAAATGGTAACTGATCATTTATATAATAATCGTTACTTAAAACGTTTTTAGTTTTAAAGAAATTGACAACAGCTGTTGCACCTGTTAAGAAATTAAATTGGCTTTGATAGTTGTAATATAAAACGGTATTCTGTGGTACGTCTTGCACTACATTAGAGTCATTAACTATAAAATCTTTAAGGAATGATTTGTTGTAGTAGATGAAATCATTTTTAAAATTAATACTACTTACACCTGTAAAAGTTGTACCAAAAATATCTGTACTTAAAGACGTTGTGGTGGTTATATCAATTGGTTTTAATGTTGGGCCAATTTGTCTTATAGCATAAAAATTTGAACCTGATCTATAAAACAATTTTAAGAAACCATTATCATCTAAAGTATATTCAAATACACCTAAAGCTGAGTTTGTTGAAAAGATGCAGCTTAAGTTGGGTACATCAACTGCTAAATTCATTGTATTACCATTTAAAATGGTAGATATAGTACAATGTAACCCATCTAAATCGTAAAATATGAAATTAGTTTGTTGTTCGTTTGATAATGTTTGTACAAACGTTATGTTTGTTGCTGTTACAGGAAATAAACCAGTGCTTACTGAAACATAATATGTTAATGGGTTTATAGTTGGGTAGGCACTTAAAGCTAAATATGTTGGAAAGGTTAAAGGTGTTGTTTGCTTTGGTGGTAACGTTACTACATCATTAACTGGTAATGTATCTGTAAGGAAAATATTAGAATAGTTACTAATAGTTTCATCTTGAAGAGAACTTAACGCATTTACAAGATTTAACGACAATCCCTGTTGGGTTGTAAAGGTATTCTGATTTATTATGAGATCTGTGTCTGGCTCATAAACAAATTGAACGGGATTAAGGGCGTTGAAACCTGATAACATCCAAAATATTTAATCCACGCCTCCGTAGTCATCAAGCAAGATATCGGTAATAGAGTTACCACCTTTAAAGTAATCTTCATACATAGGCAGCACTTGGTTAGCATGGACCTTGCATGTTTCTTTAATATAAGTAGGTTCTAAACGTAAAAAGTGTTCATACACTAATTCAGCTTCATCTGGTTTAAGGTTAACCATTAACCTTGATTTTGTTTTTTCTATATTGTCTGGTGTACAGTTTTTGAGGATATCTTTAACTTTGCTTAACAGTACTTTGTCCATAGTTTGTTGAATAATGTTTCAATAAAGCTGAAATTTCCCAAAACAAATATGGTGTTGGATAGTTGTGGAATTTTTTACCGTCATGATAAAGTATGCATATTTTACGAACCTTTTTATTAGTTAATCTACTATAAAGGAATGCATATAATGATAATTGAATACTGTAATCATTGTACTGACACTGTTGTAAATTATTTAATGGAGTTTTGAGGTATTTACCATACTTGTTTTCAAATAAAAACTTCTTATTTGTCTTAAAATCATATACATCAAACGTATCATTATCAACATCGCATATAATATCTGATGTACCAGCTACTTCATACTCATCATTGTATACTAATTCTTCACTTAACACCCTCTTATAATCACCTTTATCAAATACCTCATTAAGAGCTTTGATTAATGACTTATCTAACACTTCATCTGTCTTAATGTAGCTCTCAACTATATCATGAACTGATGTACCCTTATCACAAGCATCTTTTGTGTTCTTATCCCACTTAGCTAATACTTCTGCTTGAGTGATACCCTCTTTAGCAGCTGTTTTCTTTGACCAGAAATCTCTATCAAATGGTTCCTTGTATAAGCCTAATAACCTAGAAACGGATATATAAGGTCTGTTAGTTACGTTATTTAAATACGTGTGCGATTTCTCATCAAATACTATCATATCCGTAGATTATAGCTTGTAACTCTATTTTATCAACTAATTAGCTTGTGGATAATAGATTTAAACTTGTGTATACATTGTCTAGTAATATGTTATCCATAATACCGCCTTGGCCTACGTAATCTGTATACGCACTGTTTGTAATTGAAAGTGTGTTGTTAGGATTATTAAAGTCTAAAAATTCTTGTAATAATGATCCTTGTGTCCCTGGAACAAATTGATAAAAAGTGTAATATATACTTGGATCTACATTACGATCATTTGGTAATATCAAGCCCCAACCCCAAGTATTGTCAACTGCTGATAATGGATATGTTGAAACTGAATTTGTAATTGTTTGATAACAAGTTAAGTTTAACAAATTAGTGTTTACTATGTTATAAGTTTCACTAAAATTTTCATACGTTAAAATATAATGTGGTTGTATACCAGATCCTGCTGATAGTACTGTTGTACCAAAACTTAATTGCTGACCTCTATTTTTACCAAATGTTTTGTTGTTGGTATAACCTTTTGTATCAAAGTTACCTTGCCATTGATTTGTTTGCCCAAATAAATTTTTGTGTTTAACAGATAACATATCAGTTAACCGTCTCAATGATGGTGGGTAATCATAATTAAAATCTTGATATGTAGAGTTTACATTATCTAACATTGACTTTAATTGATTTAAATTACTATATTCAACGTCATTAATATTTGAAATGTAGTTAGATATTTTTTCATACGTTTCAATACCTAAAGTGTTTGGATCTGAATTATTATTACCAACTATTTGACCTAATAAATTGTAAAAAAATACTGGGTTATCATTTAATACAGGTTGTGTAGCTAAACTTAAATATGCAGCTGTTTGATTAAAGTTTTCATTAATTTTGCGTAACTGATAAACACCACCCGAAGGGTAAATAGAAAATGTATTTGAAAACCCTGTTAAATTTAAATTGTTAGTGTTTAAAACTGCAACTAATACAACACTTAGTGCTGATGTTACGCTTGTGAATGTACCTTTAAAGAATCCACCTTGAGATAATGAACTTAAAGTACCAAAATTAGAACTGAATGTAACTCCAGGCACTATTTGTGACCCGTTTAATTGTTGTAAGTAAAAATAAAAATTGTTCTGTTGCAGTAATGGGTAATCTTTTACATTGTTACCATAAGAGTCTTGTAAAGTTACAACAAAGTTAACTACTTCATTTGTATATTTTATAGGGTAGAGATAAAAGTTACCATCTGTTATACCATTACTAGTTATAACTAAAGTAGTTATTTGATTAGGGTTATGAGCTGATATGGATAACGTTTGTGAACCAGGTACTGTGTTAAAATATGTACTTACATTACCTTGACCCATTAGTTCTTGTTGCGGATCTATAATTGCCGCTGGATCAAATGAAGTAAAAACGTTTACGTTATAAGAACTCATTTATAGTATTTATCCTGTACAATTTGTTCCTAAATTCGTAACTGTACCTGTGGATGATGTAGGTGTGCTGCTAGCAAGGGCACATATTATACCGAAATTCGTTATAGGTGTATTGGTATATACTGTTCCTAAGCAATCTGTATATGATACTTGACCAGATATACCGTTTGTAGCTATAAACTGCCACGTTACGCATGTTGACGTAGGACTTGACAATGAAATTGAAGGTGTTGGGGTAGGTGTCTTGGAAGGTGTCACTGTTGGTGTTGTTGAAACTGTTTGTGATGGTGTTGCTGTTATTGATGGTGTAGGGGTAATTGATGATGTTGGTGTATGACTTGGTGTTATAGAAGGTGTACCTGTTGGAGTTGCTAATGGTACTGCTACATCTAATGTTTTAATTAACTGATCAAAGTTAGTAATCTTTATATTAGTTAAATCTGCAATTGCAGCACCAGAATTATAAAGTTTTTCAAACACTCTTGTCAATACTTGTGGTGCAGTCTTTTCATTTACATTAACATAATTGTTATTATCGTATCCGGCGTTTAAAATTTGTTTTTCTGCTCTGGTCATTGGTACAACGTCACCAGAACTAATGTTATTTGTCTGTGGGGTTAATGTGCCTGTAAATCTATAATTTAAATAGCTTGCTAATGTTTGGTTGTTAATCATTAGCTTCATTAAAGCCTTGTTTAATACTGTGTTACTTACATATTCATTACCTTTTTTGTTGTAATCTGGTACATTACTACCACCATTACTTGTAATGAACAATATTTCATTGATATCAAATATACTAAAGTTTGCAAAACCTGTATTTGATATAGGTACTGGATATGGTGTGGTGGTTGCTGTTGGGGTTGGTGTTAAAGAAGGTGTAGGTACTGGTGATTTTGAAGGTGAGACTGTTGGAGTTACTGCAGCAGAAGCTGATTGAGATGGTGTTGGTGATACAGACGGTGTTGCAGACGTTGAAGATGATGGGGTTGCTGTAGGTGTTACCGATTTTGTAGGGGTTACAGATGGTGTTGGTTGTTCAACCACTATATTATCTGTATTATTTTCAGCATTTATACCTGTGCCTGGGTAAGGACGTTCCGGAGCTAAAAAAGCTACGTTGTTTGTTGCTGTGGGTGTTGGGGTAGGCGAGTGAGATGGTGAAAAAGTTGGTGTTGGTGTAACTGAATTGGTTGGTGATAGAGAAGCTTGAGGTGTTTTTGATGGAGTAACAGTAGGTGTAACTGAAGGTGTTACAGATACTGTAGATCCTGGTGATTTTGAAGGTGTTACAGTAGGTGATACTGTCGGTGTAACTGATGCGGAAGCTGCTACTGATTGTGTTGGAGAAACTGTAGGTGTAACTGATTGTGTAGGTGTTACAGAAGCTGCTGGAGTTGCTGTAACTGAAGCGGTTGGTGTAACTGTTGGTGTGACTGATGCAGAAGCTGCTGGAGAAGCGGTAGGTGTATTAGTTGGTGTGTTTGTAGGTGTTACGGATACTGATGCAGCTGGTGTAGCTGTTACCGAAGCTGTAGGTGTAATACTTGGAGTGGCTGATGCTGATGCTCCAACTGAACTAGTAGGGGTATTTGTAGGGGTAACTGATTGGGAGGGCGTTGCAGATGAACCAATACTGGTGGATGGGGTGTTTGAAGGTGAGTAAGAAGGAGTTGTTGTTACAGAAGCGGCAGGTGTGGTTGATGGTGAGTGGGTGGGGGTAAATGAAACTGTTGGAGCTACTGATGCTGTTGGTGTACTAGTGGGTGTTGGTCCAATAGATGATGTGGGGGTAAAAGATGGGGTGGGAGCTACTGAACTTGTAGGTGAATGAGATGGTGAATTTGCTGGTGAATTGGTTGGTGTATATGAAGGTGTATGTGATGGTGTGTTTGTAGGTGTTAAAGAAGCTGTGGGTGTTAAAGAAGGTGTTGGGGTTATTGATTGTGATGGTGTAGGTGTTACAGATGGTGTTGCGGTTACTGAATTAGAAGGTGTTGGGGTTACTGTTGGAGCTGGAGCTGTTAGTGTTAATGCTTTTGAACCTATAACTACATCAGCATAATAACTTGTGTAAGCTCTTGCTTGTAAAGTGTAAGTACCGGGTGATAATAAACTTGAACTTACACTAAAATTCCAACCTGGGTCGCAAGGACAGTTAGTACCGCAAGATACACCTGCTATGGCTGGACATACATCTGTTCTGGTTACCCCTAGAGTTGCGTTAAATGGGTTAGTAAACCCACCTACTGAAACCAAACTACCCATACTGTCATATAAAAATATGTGAACTGCACCAACATCATACCAATTTGAACCTTCTTGATATGCTGCCCAACCATTACCTGTAATACTTGAACCAATTACTACTGGAGAGTTATCACTATCAAATGAACCAATAGGTGACTGAGGTGGGGAATAATTAACAGCTGCTTGTAATACGAAATAATTACCACTATCACCGTTTGCTGTACCAACTGATGAAATTGTTTGGCTACCACCAAAATTTACATTGGTAGCTGTTGTATAACTACCACCACTTGATGTATTATATGTGACTGAATCAGCTTGCCAGTTACCAGCTCCTAAACGTCTTAAATTTGTTACCGTTACGTAGCTTGTTGCTTCAACACTTGATGTGTTAATAGCATTAATTTGATATGATTGATATGTACCTGTGCCAAATGATGCTGTAGCTTCTGCAGTATTAGGATAATCTGCTCCACTATCATTACTATAACTTGTTGTAGTTACTGTAATACTATCAATTACTGTTATACCATATGTTGAGTAATAATTATCAAACGTCAAAGATGCACTTTGACTTGATGGACTTGCTCCTGATGAATTATATAGATAATCTGTTGCCATTATTACGATGATGTGTTAACTACTAATGTCCAGCTTGAGTCTAAAGGAATATAATCATCTGATAAGCTAGAAAGTGGTAATATAAAAACTGTATTTGTATTAAAAACTGGCATTTCTATGCCAGATAATGCTGATATTGGAAATGTTGGTGGGACGGATGGTGCAGTTGTAACTATTTTGCAACCTTTTATAGGCATTAAAGTGTCGCCTGTTTGAATACAAACAGCACTTAATGAAATTTGTCTCATATTAGACGATAAGGCTCTATTAATAGTGTCAAAAGTTTCCATAATTTTTACTCTACTATTATATTATTCAATAAAGTTTGATTATAAAGGAATGGAAACTTAAAATATGGTAATTGTGTGTTAGAAGTTATTACCTGTATGTCTACATCAGAATAATTTGGGTTAAAC
>TBL_comb47_HYPODRAFT_10006340_pt1 | contig 12806 bp, 10 predicted proteins | sample TroBogypolimnion_40_FD_10682 | JGI IMG/M metagenome (IMG submission 10682)
TGATGCCGTCAGCCAGCAGCACGATCCTGTCGTTGACGCAAAACAAGAACGCCTTGAGCAGGGACAGCACCAACCGTGACCAGAGGGCTGGCAGGTCGTCGCGCCGGACGGCCGTGCTGTGAAACATGTCGAGCAATCGCCAATAGCACCGCTGCATGAGTCCAAGCGCCCGCACGAGGCTGGTGACGCCACGCAACTCCGAGCGCGCGCAGGTGGCGGCCAGTGCGACGGCGAACCAAAGAAAAGTGCCGGATCTGGTGAAGGCCGGACGCAACTGCGAGACGATCCCCCACCAGGCGGACCAGAGCGGGACGGAATTTTTTGAAATTCCGGTTGCCATAGTAGCGTGTATATGCTACACAGTTTGAACACCAACCCCGCCGCCATGGCAACCACAATATCAAAACAAGTGAAACAAATCGGGGATCGCATCAGCCGGATCAAGCGCGGTCTGGACCAGCTCGGGCCGATGCGTCCCGGTTCGATCAGCCGCCAATACCGCAATCCGCAGGAGCGCAAGTCGCCGTTCTACCAAATCAGCTACACCCACCAGATGAAAAGCCGGACGGAATACCTGAGGCGCGAGAACCTCAAGGCGGTGCGGGCGGAGGTGGCGAATTTCAAACGCTTCCGCAAACTGGTTGACCAGTGGCCCGATGCGGCGCCAAAACTCTCCCGGCTCAAGACACGCCTCGGACTTCATTCCGACGAATCCTGAGCCGAAGAACTCACCACTATTGAGAATGTTGGATGATCTGACTTATTTGAATCCCAGTGCTAGACAATTCGTTTCTATCCAATCGACAGATGCAGTGACTGTCTTATACCTTCAGGTATTTCGTCCAACGCCAAGCCTAGCCCAGTCCTGCATCACGATCTTAGCCGCCGGCGCGATTGGAGCGTGGTTGGTGTGAAACTGTGATGCCGATGCCGGTCGGCTACGGCGTCTTGTTCGGCATTCTGAACGTTGCGGGCCAGCTCATAGGACCGCCAAGAGAGCAGACCCGAATATAGAGCAAGGAATCCAGATCCACCCATCATCACAATTCCTAATGACCTGCAAACATCGATTAGGTCCGCATTGATTTTGGCGACGTTATCGTTTGCCTCGCGAAGCGCGTCCGATCGCTGGCCATGGCCAAACGTATCGATGGTTTTTTGATGAAGCTCGGTGTACCTAGCCAGGCACGGAACGATCTTGTAATCAATTACATAGTAGCATATAACTTCGCCAAGTACACATATTCCACCGGTGAGGAATAGAATCACGGCTGACGTACGGCCCCATCTTACAAGGTCATTTGTCCGTAGCATGAGAATCGTCTGGAATGTGAGATTCATTGTATTGTGTTTGCCGACGTCTTATTGAACCACAGGTGGCATTTGGTCTGTAACAACCACCGGTGGTGTAACAAGATCAAATGCAACCCGGTTGGGCACTTCCCTGCGAGGTCCAATCACGGCGGGGCGTTACCCCACCGTGGAGAAGCCGCCAAGCAAAAACGGCTGACGAGGCTGAGGGATTTGTTACCGAGGGGACTTGCAGACTTCAGGGCAGGTCCAGCGGGCTCACGCCAGCGGCCCCCGGTCGTTTACGGGGATGGAGGTAGATCATGGTGGTCGCAACGCTGGTGTGGCCCAGCAGGTCCTTGACGGTGCGGATGTCGGTGCCGGATGCCAGGAGATGAGAAGCAAACGAGTTCCGGAGTGCGTGACAGGTGGCGCATTTGGACATGTCGGCCTTGGCGACAGCCTTTTTGAACTGGCGCTGCATGGAGAATTCGTGGAGGTGCGGGCGGGCGACCCGCCCGGTTCGGGGATGCGAACTGAGGGTGGCGGAAGGGAAGACAAACTGCCAGGGCCACTGCGTGGGCGCGTTGGGATCATTGGGGGACTGCGCTTCCGGCATGTGGACCTCACCGGCCCCAGCCGCGAGGTGCTGGCGGTGCTTTTCCCTGGCCGCAGCCAAGTGCCCTGTGAGCCGGCCCTCAAGCGCCCTCGGCAGAGGCACGACACGGTGTTTGGCGCTGTTGGCGGAGGGAATGGTGATGCAGCCTTGGTCGAAGTCCAGATCCTTGACGCGCAGCCGGAGGCATTCCATGAGCCTCAATCCGCTTCCATACATCAATTCGGCGGCCAGCTTCCAAGGATCTTCGAGGTGGGCGAGGACGGCGGTGATTTCCCGGCGGGATAGCACCACGGGCGGGCGGCGGCCGAGATGGCCGCGGGTGGGCGTGATGATGGTGAATTCCTCGATGCCGAAGACCTTTTTGGTCAGGAAGGCCATGGCGTTAAGCGCTTGTTTCAGGGTCGCTGGGGAGAGGTTGCGCTCCAGTACCAGGTAGTCGAGGAAGGCAGTGATGGCCGGGGGGCCGGCACTTTGAGGGGTTTGCCTCAGCTCCATCAGACAGAAGCGGGTGAAGCGGACCACCCAATGCAGGTAGGCGTTCTCGGTGGCGCAGGCAAGGCCGGCGAGGCGGATTGCGCGGCGCAGGAGGACTGCAATGCGGTCGATCTCCGCATTTGTCTCGGGCAGGGAGCCGGAAGGCCCGATTGGCGCTGCCGGGCGTTCGGCGCTGGCCCGGGGGGACTCACGGCGGTGTACGCGATTGTCGTGCTCCAAGGACCGAGCCTGGTCAGCAAGCCCCCGCCAGTCGTAGGCCGTGGCCCATGGAAGGTTGAGGATCTCGCAGGCAAGAATACGCACGGCAGACACCGCCTGCCTATATTGCCAGTCGTAAAGGTGGGTGATGCGGCCAAGAGCGGCGAAGAACTCGGTGGTAGCCGCGGCACAACGGTCGCCACCAGCTTTGGTCCAGTCCTCGGCCCAGCGGACGTAATAACCTCGGACGGCAGGTTTGACGGACCGGGCGGTGAGATGTTGGAGGAAACGCAGGCGCGTCGGGGAGTCAGGGTGACCGTCCGACGGAGCGTCTGATGGAGTGGTCATGCATAAACTGTCGCATGTTCAGAAGAACAGTGCAAGGGAAAAGTTGGACTTTTCGCGACACGATGGGGAATGGTTGGAAGGCGGCGTGCCCGAACGCTGGGATCGCGGGACGCTGCCGCCCTTGGTCGAATCGGGGGGGCGAATCTTGAAAACCAGGTCGGGAAAGGGGAGGCTGGGAGTTGCCTAGCACAATACGGCGGGCCTGTCACGCGGCAAGTTGGCGGACGGCGGACTTATTCCATGATCGCGCATTTCGCCAGGGGTCGCAAGATGTGGCGCGGGGGATGGGGGCGGCAATCTAGGCTGCCGAACCATGGCGGCCGAGCTCCGGGTCCCGATTTCTTTGCTAAAAAAATGGCGCTGCATGGCTTCGCCGGCTGTCCTCCCGCCGATCCCCGATCAGACAGGCGGGAGGGTGTGGTTCTAAGTCCAGTCAATGATCGGCTTTCACGCCGCAACGCCCGGGACCGTGGCATTTCCATGGGCAGCTTCAGTCGCGTCCTCCGCAACGCAGCGCCACGGCATGAGCACGCAGAAGTTGCCGGACGAATCGGTCGCCTTGACCGGGCTGCTGCCGTCGATGAGGCGCAGGGTGGGGCCAATGGTGAGGGAGTCCGCCAGACCTGGGGTTGGTTTGTTGGGTTGTATGAGTTGTTGGCAATTGGTCATTGGAAAATGTGTGGGCCGCCACGGATTCCCCAATTCAATTGGGGAAAATCCTCCATGACGGCCCGTGTTCCCCCGGTCACGCCGGGAGTGTCGTGCGGCCGGGCTTCCCTCAGGCGGGCCATGCCGAAGGGTGACTGTTATTGGCGCGGTAGGCGGATCAGGCCGCTATCACGTCGGTGCCCGTGGCTACATGAACCACATCGTGGAGCAGGTGCGCCGCAACGACACCATAGCCGATCCATCATTTGCTGCCCGACTGCTACTTGAGATCTGGTGTGCTTTTCACCGCTGGCGCCCATCATCTGGGCATCCACTCGCCCGCATCTGCAGAAACAGGATAAAACAACAGAATTCCAGCTTCCTTCCAGCCATCCAGAACCAACCCCTTGTGCCAGTCTCCGCCTTGGGAATACAGGCATACGGCATTGTGTTCATTTAGCTTTCCTCGATTCCTGCATATCAACTTCATGCGGAGTTTTGCCGGAAGTTCCCTATTCAGCCTATAATACAAATAGTCCGCCCATTGGTAACAGAGTCCATATTCGTTGATTTTGGCATTCACGAAAAAGTTGTTCACCCATGGCGTGGCATGAATATTCCAATCCAATCGTTTGCGAGCCGCAGTTTCGACGGAAACAGCCGCAAATCGCCTAGTGCTGGGTGGGCTAAGATTGGGGCGAAGCGACTGGATTTCGCCGGCGAGAAGCTCAATCCTCTTACCACGTTGCACCTCATTTTCGGCGGGCGGCGCACAAGCTGACAATCCAATCGTGATTGCCAATGAAGCAACCGCCGAGCTGAATTGCCATTTTCCCGGAGACATTTTCATCTTGATTGGTATTCATCTACGACCTTAAACAGGTAACCAGTCAATCACTTTCCACGTAGATCGCCTTGCGCAAAACGATCGAATTCCGTGAGGCCCCGGGCAAGGCACCTTACCAAGACCCGGACTCGCTCGCCCTTTCCGAGGCCATGGAGCTGCACCTGACTATGTGTTCAAGGCCATTGAAGGCACGGCCTCGCCGGCATTTGGCCTCATCACGTCCTATCAGGAACAGATCGAATGGCACCTGCGCATCGCCTCGCTACTGGTCGGCCTGTTATTCGGCACCCTCTCGCTGGTGGGCATGGGCAGGAAGCTGCGAAGAAAGTGAGAACGCCGAGCCCAACCGCCGGGCGAAGACATAGTGGTTTGAGGGAAATTACGAATCTCATGCCGGTCGGCAGCGGCGATTTGTCGATTCTTGTTGGTAGCTCAAAGGCAGAGAGGGCAAGGGCTTGTGGGGTCGGATTGCCGGATCAACATGCCGTTTTCCCGACTGATGGTGAGCAGTCCGTATTCCTTGGTGAGAAACGTGACGGATTTGTCATCGGAAGCCTGGATCGTGGAGTCTTCCATTCTGCCGACCCAGGATGGTTCCACCCCGAATTCGAATCCGCGACCGTATGCGACCGCTGATTTCGTAAGCAACACGCCCGGCGTGAACCGGACATGCCGGTTTTGCAGTCCCTCGGACCGATCACTAAGCACCTCCTCCAGATCATCAAGGCTTTTCATTTCCTCATTGATGCCCTTGACGACGATGAGTTGCCCGGAATCCTCCATGAACAAGCTACAGTTAGATGTGCTCCAGAGTTTCGTCTGCGTCTTTTCATTTCCGGACACAATGGCGTGATGGATCACCGCGAGTCCGGTCGCCAGGTCCGAACCGAGGGTGCAATCCAACGATTTCCCTTTGCAGACACTGTGGTAGGTCGCGATGTAGCCGCCCTGCTTGGCATAAGCCGCGGACAGTTCGGTGATAGCTTTGGCGGTTGTGAGATCAGCCTCGTCGGCAAAGGCTAGACCTGTTGCCAGAAAAGTGATCAAAAGAGGTTGGATCAGGGCCCGGTTGCGAGGAATTTACTTTTCTGGGTTGGCGCGCATGAGGGGCTGAAGTTGGCTTACTTCTAGCGAGGCTGCGCCTCAGGCCCAAGACACAAGACTGGAAGACACAAGTGAAGAAAACTTGACCTAACGACAACATCTTTGGCTTTTCAAGGACTCTAGAGAATATGGCGGACAGGGAGGGATTCGAACCCTCGGTGAGCTTACACCCACACACGCTTTCCAAGCGTGCTCATTAGACCACTCTGACACCTGTCCTTGCGCTTCGAGCGGACAAGCTAGGGGTTGGGCGGGGATTTGGCAATTCCGATTTGCAGATAAATTGCGGGCGGGAGGCCGGGCTGGGGCGGGCGGATCAGCCGAGGCACCTGGCGATCGGGGGTAGAGGCGCTCTCGCGATTGCGGATCTCACGTCTTGGATGCGCCGCGCCACGGCGGACAAGTCCGCCCCCTCCGAGGCGGTGACAAGTCCCAGCACTCCAAGGCGGTGGCAAGCCACTGTCCTGCGTTGTAGCGGCGCTCTGTGAGCGTCGCAGCGATTGAGAAGCGCTTTAGCATTCGCCGCGACGGTCACAGACCGCCGCTACAATGCTGGCGCTCAGGCTTGCCAGGGGATTTCCTTGGCGTTGGCCCAAAGGTCCTCGAGGCCGTAATAGTCGCGCATTTCCTGGTGCATGACGTGGACCATCACGTCGATGTAATCCAACACGACCCAGCGGGTGTCGGCCTTGCCCTCGGTATTGACCGGGCGCTGACCGTGCCATTCCAGGACCAGGCCGGAGACGTCGCGCAGGATGGCGCGCAGGTGGGGCATGGACGAGCCGGCGCACACGACCATGAAGTCGGTGAGGCTGGAGACGCCGCGCATGTCCCAGACGCGGATGTTTTCCGCCTGCATTTCGTCCGCCGCTTTTGCACATGCCCGTGCCAGGTCTGCTCCTTGAATCGCCATAAGTCCCCTCGCGGGGAGGCCACTATAGCCGAGCTTGGCCGCCACACCAACTAAATTCATCCCGCGATTGACTCCGGGCGCTTCATGGCGTCCCCTAGGGCATGCCTGAACCGTTATCCGCCAAGCCAATTTCGTCGAACAAGTGGATCTGGGGCTACCTGATGCAGGAGAAGGCGGTGTTTCTGCCATCGCTGGTCGCGCTGTTCGTCACGGCGGGCTTGTCGCTGGCATTTCCTTGGTTTCTCAAGGAATTGGTGGGCAATCCGGTGGATGCGTTCCGCTCGCCGGGCAGCCTCGACGCGCACAAAGTACTCGCGGACAGCAACGCGATTGTCCTCAAGCTGCTGGCGGCGCTGGTGTTGCAGGCGTTCATCGGGTTTTTCCGGGTACAGGGGTTCATTCGGGCTGGGGAAAGCGCGCTGAACCGGCTGCGGCGCGACCTTTTCGCCCATTTGGTGCGACTGCCGATTCCGTTTTTCCAGGAACAACGCACCGGCGCGCTGAGCAACCGGATCTCCGCCGATCTGGGCGTGGTCCGCGAAACCCTGCTGACCACCATTCCCCAGGCGGTGCGCCAAACCGTGGTGCTCATCGGCGGGGTGATCGTCATTTTCATCGCCTCGTGGAAACTCTCGCTGATCATGCTCGGCAGCGTGCCGCTGGTGGTGCTGGCCATCGCCCTGTTCGGGAAAAAGGTCCGCTATCACTCGAAATTGGCGCAGGACTCGCTGGCCGATGCGGGCACCGTCATCGAGGAAACCGTGCAAGGCATCGCCGACGTGAAATCCTTCACCAACGAACCGTTCGAGGCCACCCGCTACGATTCCGCGCTGCAGCGGTTTCTGGCGGTGACGCTCAAGGGCGCGAAATTCCGCGCCTCGTTCCTGTCGTTCATCATTCTTGCGTTGTTCGGCACCATCACGTTTGTCGTCTGGCATGGCGCCCGCATGCTGGCCAACAACGAGATCAACATGACCAACTTCTCGGCGTTCGTGCTGTTTTCCATTTTTGTCGGCGCGTCGCTGGGGTCGTTTCCCGAGATCATCTCGCAAATCCAACAGACCAACGGCGCCACCGAGCGGCTGCGCGAATTGCTCAACACCCAGCCGGAGCGCACCGACGGAGACGCCTTCGCCAAACTCTCCGGCGCGCTCGCCTTCGACCACCTGTGCTTCCGCTACCCGTCGCGGCCCGACGTGCAGGTGCTCAGTGATCTGTGTTTTTCCATCACCCCCGGCCAACGCGTCGCGCTCGTGGGCCCGTCCGGCGCGGGCAAATCCACCGTGTTCTCGCTGATCCTGGGTTTCAATGCTCCGGAGAGCGGCCAGCTCACGTTCGACGAGCGCCCCGTCTCCAGCCTCGCCCTCAAGGCCGTGCGCTCGCAAATCGCCATCGTCCCCCAGGAAGTCATGTTGTTCGGCGGCTCGATCCGCGAAAACATCGAGTATGGCAAACCCGGTGCCTCGTTAGATGACATCCACCTCGCCGCCCAACAGGCCAACGCCCACGACTTCATCAGCGCCCTGCCCCAAGGCTACGACACCGTCGTGGGCCCGCGCGGCACCAAGCTGTCCGGCGGCCAACGCCAGCGCGTGGCCATCGCCCGCGCCATCCTCGCCAACCCCCGGATTTTGTTGTTAGACGAGGCCACCTCCTCGCTCGACGCCGAGAGCGAGCGGCTGGTCAACGAGGCGTTGGAGCGGCTGATGGAAGGTCGCACCAGCCTGGTCATCGCGCATCGGCTGTCCACCGTGCGCCACGCCGACCGCCTGTTGGTCTTCAACCACGGGCGCCTGGTCGAGAGCGGCACCCACGACGAACTCATCGCCCAGAGCGGCACCTATCGGTTTCTGATCGACAGCCAGTTGCTCTGAATCCAACAACCATGACACTCGAGGTTTCCACCCCCGCCCTGTTGTTTCCGGCCATCAGCCTGTTGTTTCTATCATACACCAACCGCTTCCTGCACCTCGCCGCGCTGATCCGCAACCTGCACCGCGATTGGTTGGAAAAGGGCGATGCGCTGCTGCGCGTCCAAATCAACAACCTGCGCCGCCGCCTCACCCTGATCCGCGCCATGCAATTGTTCGGGGCGGTGAGCCTGTTGCTGTGCGTGCTCTCCATGGTCAGCGTGCTGTTCGGCTGGAATGTGCCGGCCATCTCAGCTTTCCTCGCGGCCCTGGCGCTCATGGCCCTGTCGCTGGGCTGCCTGGTCTATGAGGTGGCCATTTCCGGCGGCGCGCTGCGGATATTGCTCAATGCGGTGGAGGACAAGAGCTAGCAAGGAACGACACTTGCCGAAGTGTCGTGTCCCGCCAAAATCCAATACTCGACCGATACGTCTCCCCACGTTGCGTCTGCGCGGTCGAAACTCTTCCTCTTCATCCGTGAAGTCCGTGTAATCCGTGGAATCCTCTTCATCCGTGGCCATCTTCGTCCCGCTTCACCATTCAAGCCCGAAACAGGAGGACGGCTGATTCTCCCTAAAACGGTGTCGGCCTCACTTCCCATCTGACTCGCCAATGAAACGACAGGCTGGAAGCCCGTCTTCCATGACAGGCAGGATGCCTGTCCTCCCGCTAACATCACAATTCCCACGTCCCTTCTGGACAGGGCGGGATAACCCCGCCAAAGTGCGGCGACACCATGCGAAATTCTGAGCGCTCCATCGGACGACAGGTGCTGTTTGGCACGCTGTTTGGCACGCTGTTTGCGGTGTGGCGGCTGAGGTTGGGGCGGGTGTCGGGCAATCAGTCAAATCCGACCCAAGGAGGCGCGCCGTAGCTCATGAAGGTGCTGCGAACTCTCACCAAGGCAATCCGCGACACGCGGAAACTCTTCTCCGGCGAGCATGTCCGACTGCTGCCCTTCGTCGGTCCGCTGCAACGCTACAACGTAACAAAATTCCTGCATGACGCCCGCGCGGCGGCCAACGTGATGATGCTCGCGCTGCCGCAAGCCATCGCGCATGCGACCATCGCCGGGCTGCCCATCGTTTACGGCATTCTCTGCTCGGTGGTCGCCGCCATCACGGCGCCGCTGTTCGCGGGCTCGCGCTACACGATTCTGGGCACCACCAATGCCACCGCCTTCATGCTGTTCAGCTTCTTCGCAGTCAATCCGGCACTCAGCGGGCGGGCCAGCGAACTGGTGATGCTGCTGACGCTGATGGTGGGGCTCATTGCGGTGGCCGGCGCGCTGTTGCGGGTGGCCGATTTGCTGCAATACGTTTCGCGCAGCGTGTTGGTGGGTTACATCGCCGGGGCGGCGGTGCTCATCATGACCAACCAGCTCATCCCGATGTTAGGCTTGGACCGGTTTGTCGATACCCATGCCTCCGCCAGCTTCGCGACCCTGCTCATCGCGCTGGTCAAGGCGATTCCCCACACCGACTGGGTCGCCTTGGGCATTGGCGTGTCAACCCTGACGGTGTATGCCGCCATGCGGAAATGGCGGCCCAGATGGCCCACGTTCGCCCTATCGCTGCTGCTGTCGTCGGCAGTGTTCGGCCCGCTGATCCGCTTTCACATCCCGCCCTTCGCCCACGCGAAAACATTCGTCACGTTTGGCTTCGCCGATCTGACACCCAAGCTGCCGCGGCTTTTCCACGAGGGGGTTTTCACCGACATCTCCACCTTGTTAGGAGTGGCGCTGGCCATCGCTTTCCTCGCCTCGCTGGAAAACACCCTGATGTCGAAAACCCTCGCCGCGCGCACCGAGGAGCGCACCGACGTCAATCAGGACATGTTCAGCGTCGGCATGGCCAATTTGGCCAGCGCGTTTGGCGGCGGCATGCCCGCGTCCGGTTCGCTCAACCGCTCGATGCTCAATCACGAGTCAGGCGCGGTCACCCGCTTTGCCTCGATGTTCTGCGGCGTTTACACCTTGATTTTCGCGATCCTGATTGCCGCGTCCATCGGCTGGGGCGTGCCCCTGATCGATTACCTGCCGCGGGCGGGCCTGGCGGCGCTGATCATCGGCCAGTCGTGTTCGTTGTTCAACGCGCGCCACCTCAAGATTTGCCTGCGCTCCACCGGCGACGATGCGAGCGTGCTGGTCATCACGTTCGTCGCCACCCTGCTCGCGCCGCTGCATGTGGCGATTTTCGTCGGGGTGGCCATTTCCATCACCTTGTTCCTGCGCAAGGCCAGCCGCCCCTACCTCATCGAATATGAATTCAGCGACGGGGGCGAACTGCGCGAAATGGGGGAAAAGCGCCAACGCCCGATCCCGGCCATCTCCATCGTCCACGTCGAGGGCGACTTGTTTTTCGGCGCGGCTGAATTGTTCCGCACCCAAATCCAGCGCACCATCACCGATCCGCAACTCAAGGTGATCATCCTGCGGCTCAAAAACGCCCGCCATCTGGACGCCACCAGCGTCATGGCGCTCGAGGATCTCATCCTGTTCATGCGGGAGAAAAACCTCCACTTGCTGGTGTCCGGCGCCACCTCCGACGTCTATCGGGTGCTCAAGAAATCCGGCATCCTCGACACCATCCAAGCCGGCTGCAACCGCGACGCCGGCCAAACCAACCTGTTCCTCAACTCCCCCAGCAATCCCAACCTCTCCACCCGCGACGCCCTCAAACGCGCCCAACAACTCCTCGGCACCGACCAGGCCGACATCCGCATCTTCTTCGATCCAAGCAAAAAATAGCCCCCCACGCCCCAGCCCGCCACCGGGAAAATTTGAGGCGTCTCCTCTTATCGTACCTGGCGGAGCGCAGCTCGGGCGGGTTGGGCGGGTTGGGCGGCAAGACTGACCCGCGCGGGGCTTCGGCCTGCTGGCGAAAACCACGGGCGCCTCGCGCAAGCAAGAACTTGATAATTCCTCTGACACTCTGTAAGGTTGGAACCGTAAGCCATAGGGCGGATTTACAAATACCTGCCGCGCGCTTCGGGGTGGATGAAGCGCTCGGCGGCGGGATTGCCGGGCACCTGCATTTTCTCACCATCCCAGGCGATGTTTTGCTGCAGGCGCAAGGCGACGACCCCGGCGAGGCCGATTTCGGTGAGGTGGCCGCCGAAGTCAAAGTCGGAAAACACCTTGGGCCCGCCGAGGCAGGCGTCCAACCACTCGTTGATGTGACCTTTCACGCGCGGCAGGGACTGCGGAATCTCCTTGGCCGCCGGGTGGTTGTCGGCTCCGAAGAAGCGCTTTTCGGCGTTGAGTTTGACGTAGCAATCGGAATTCCACAGCCCGCTCTGGAGCTGGCCTTTGTCGCCGATGAGCAGGCAGCCGGTGCCCGGCAGGTTGCCGGAGGCTTGGCGCAAGCTGGCGGTGACGTCGTCTGGAGGCAGATCGCCGCCGGTGTAAAAGTTCAGGAGCACCGGGCCGCGGTTGCCGCGGGCGGGAAAGTGGTAACGCACGGTGCAGGCTTTCGCGAAACTCTCCTTGCCCAAATCGGTACCGCTAATCTCGATTTTCGTCGGGTAGTCGAGGTTGAGCGCGCGCACCGGCAGGTTGAAGGCGTGACAGCAGAAATCGCCCACCGAACCGCTACCGAAATCATACCAGCCGCGCCAGTTCACCGGATGATAGGTGCCGGATTTGAAGGGCCGCACCGGGGCGGTGCCCAGCCAGAAGTCCCAGTCCAGCCCGGCCGGGATCGGGTCGCTGCCCGCCGGACGCTCAACCCCGCTGGGCCAGCCGTGTGGCGGATGCCAGGCGTGGATTTCGGTGATGGCACCGAAAAAGTTGGCGGCGATCAATTCCATGCTGCGGCGCAAGTTGCCCGACGCACTGCCCTGGTTGCCGGTTTGGGTGATGCCCTTCGACGTTTTTGATAGTTCCCGCAGTTGCCGCGCCTCGGCGAGCGTATGGGTCAGCGGCTTTTCGCAATAGATGTGCTTGCCCGCGTGGATCGCCGCCCGGCAAATCGGCGCATGCCAGTGGTCGGGAGTGGCAATGACCACCGCATCGAGCGATTTCTCCTTGTCGAAAAGCACCCGGTAATCCGCGTACAGCGCCGCTTTGGCAAGCCCCTCGCCATGCCGCTTCTGCGAGCCGGCAATTTGTCCGGCATCCACATCGCACAGCGCCGTCACGTTGTGCCCGAGTTGCAGGATCTGGCCCACATGCCCCTGGATCTGGTTGCCCATCCCGATAAACGCCACGTTGAGCTTGTCGCCGGGCTTTTGCCCCTGGCCGCGCAGCACCCCGCTTGGCAGAATGAGCAGCGAGGCAGTGGTGGTGCCGGCTTGCTTGAGAAACGTGCGGCGGGTGAGCGGGATGGCCTGGTTTGTTAGGCTCGGGTTCATGTTGCGGAGTGATTGTTAGAAAGTTCGGGGCTGGGCGGACCGGCAGAGTCAGCGGCCCGGCCCGCCTTGGCAAGCATATTG
>TBL_comb47_HYPODRAFT_10006342_pt1 | contig 12806 bp, 9 predicted proteins | sample TroBogypolimnion_40_FD_10682 | JGI IMG/M metagenome (IMG submission 10682)
ACTTAATTTTTTATTTTTTACTCTTCTTTTTCTTGGAAGATTTGTCTTGGCCTTTGTCTTGTCCATCGATTAAAGCAACTAAAGCATCGTCACTCAATGCATTTTTTTGTGATACAACTTGCGCATCAAAAGCGGCTTTTGTCGCCATCTCAGATACAATCTTTTGTGCATTTTTCATTTCTGATCGCTGCTTCAATTTCTCTTTCATTTTGGCACTTTTTTCTAGTCGTTCTGACTGATTTTTCATAGCATTAGTATCCAATTTTGTGTTTCTACCTAAATTTGGCATTTCACCTCCTCCTCCAGCCATTCCAGGTATACCTCCAGCCATACCCATCTTCTTTAATAAACCTTGAATATTATCTAATCCAGGCATATCCTTCATTCTATTCATAATTTCAGTAGCCTCTGAATATAATTCATTTTCTTTTATATCACCCGATTTAATTCGTTCATTCAATTTATCTCCAACATTTTTTACTAAACCCATCAACTTACCCGGATTTTTGAATAAATTCTGAAATACATCTTTTGCATCAGTTACATTTTCCATATCTATATTCAAAGTTTCAGCAGTTTCTTCTGCAATTTCTTTTGCAAGTTGACCTAATTTACCACCCAACATTCCACTAATATGATCTTGAATTTCATCTGCATTTGGTAAATTATCCATATTTACACCACCAAATTTTGTGCCTTCTATTCCTTCAGTATCATTGCCTTCTGCATCTTCATTTTTTCCTTCAGTACTTTTTGTCCCTTGAAAAATTTGTTGAATTTTTCCCAATGTCTCTTCTAGTTTTCCCTTAAACTCATCTTCATTAATGGATTCAAATAATTTTGCAGTATCGCCAAAAGCGGTTTTATTTTTCATTGAACCAACTAATGCCAATAAAATCAACTGTAAATATTTCCACATTGTTTCGCGTGTTTTATCACTTATATCACACTTAAATAAGTATTTAAAACTAATCCCGGGTAAAAATTCGGTATTCAATGTTGAAGAATCACCAAACATATCCGCGGTTTGATACAAAATATCGAAAAATCTTTCAGGAAAAACAGCAAGACAGTGTTTAAAAATAAATTCCATTTTTTCATCTTGTTTATCTTGTGGTAACTCAGAAAAATCTGTTATAACCCACCACTTTGAAACTATTGGTTCATATTCTGGAAAAGTTATTAATATATCCGATATAAAATCCTTGATAATCTTTTTAAATTCATCAGGAATCGGTTCTTTTTTTTCTGTCGACATATATATTTTGATATAAAAAAATTGTTTTAAATCAAACTATGCAAAATATATATTAATTAAATATTCAAATTATCTTTTTTAAATTTTTCTTTTTTAAATTTTTCTATTTCTAAGTAATATTTTAAATATTTTCAAACAATTTCATTATACATTGTAGATAACTTTGTTAAATTTTGAACATATTTTACCGTTTTTGCTTGATCCTCTGCATTCATCATTTTTACTGGTTTTCTAATTCTATCAATAACTTCTACAATTTTTAATGTATTAGATGAATATGCTAAATCATCTGAATAATCTTTATTAATAAAAAAATCTACATTACCTGCATCTATTTTGTCTTTATATTTATCAACAACATAACTAGTCCATATATACACAATTAATCTTGGATTTGATTTTCGAACTAATAACATTGAATTTTTAGATGATAAAATATCTAAATCGTCTGGAAAAATAGATATAATATCATCTATAAATTCAATAAAATGATCATTAAATGCTGTTAATATATTAGATTTCGTGGACATTAAATATATATTTAAATAAAACATTATTTTTTTAAGTTATTAACAATTAAATATATTTATTTGATAATAAAAATATATTTATTCTAAATTAAATCGGTCGTTTATTGCCAGTATGCATCGATGATAAATCTTGATCTCTCTGTTTCTGCAATTGTTCTAATGTTACATTCTCTTGTGACTTACTTTGCTTATAATTCTGTTCGTCTTTTGGTGTTTCCATTTTTGCATCATTTTCACCCAATCCAAAATAACTATGCATTTGTCTTAATCCTCCATTCCCCTTTGAATTTAAATCTTCAGCTCCTTGATCCAAAAAACTATAATTATCTGAAACAATTCCTCCAAATCCAGAATCTCCTAAAGAAAATGCCATCGGTTCCATATTATTACTTGTTGCTTGTCTTGTAACTGCTTCTTGTCTAGGTTTTAAATGATTATAAATATCATCACCATAAAGTACCGTGTAATTCTGATTTAATAATAGCAATGCCGGCACTTTTGTTACATTTTCTGGCATTATTATTTTTTGACCATTTTCTAAAACAATATATGTTTTTCCGTCCTTTTCTTTTGTCCGTTTATCAATACACATAAAATGCAAATCTTTACTTACTTGAGTCTTTGATAATGTCTGAACAAGCTTTTTTGAATGTTCGCAAAAATTGGAATAATATAGTATTGAACCCATTATTTTATAATAAGCTAATTTGAATAAAATTTTAACTCATTCCGAAAAATAATAATAATAATAATATTAAAAATCAGTTTATTTCATTTAAAAAAAATGAAATAAAATAATAATAATAATAATAATATTAAAAATTGATTAAAAGAATATTAAATATAATAATTATATAACAACAATGAACCCACGCATTCAAGATGTTAAAGAAGAAGGTACTATTCTCACTTTCGTTTTGGAGGGTGTAAATGTGAGCATTGCTAATGCTGTTCGCCGAATACTATTATCTGATATACGAACCGTCGTATTTAAAACGACGCCCTATGAGGAAAACAAAGCCCAGTTTATGACAAACACAAGCCGTCTAAATAATGAAATTTTAAAACAGCGATTAAGCTGTGTTCCCATTTTTATAAAAGATTTAACTATGCCTTTAGAAAAATATATTTTGGAAGTGAATGTTGAAAACTTAACAGATACGGTTCAATATGTTACTACAGAGGATTTTAAGGTGAAAAATTTAGATACAAATACATTTCTGTCGGAAAAAGATAATAAGGCTATATTTCCACCAAATGATTACGGATATTTTATTGATTTTGTTCGGCTTCGTCCTAAGATCTCTGATGAAATCCCTGGCGAAAAGTTGCATTTTACATGCGAATTCTCTATAGGGACTGCCAAGGAAAATGCAATGTTTAATTGCGTGTCTACTTGTTCTTATGGAAATACAGTTGATGAAGATAAACAAGATGATGAATTGAGAAAGAAAATTCAATTCTGGAGAGATCAAGGTTCGTCAAAGGATATGATCGATTTTGAATCTAAAAATTGGAAATTATTGGAAGGACAGCGAATTGTGAAGCAGGATAGTTTCGATTTCATTCTCGAATCAATCGGCGTTTTTACTAATCAGGAATTGCTAGTAAGTGCGTGTTCTATTTTGATTAAGAAGTTGACGGATTTAGATACGATTATTGATACAGATGATATAAAAATTGTGCCTTCTATAAATACGATGCAGTTTTCATTTGACATTATTTTGGAAAATGAAGATTATACGCTTGGAAAAGTAATTGAATTTATGTTGTATGCGAAATTTTTCGAAGATATGAAAACACTTACTTTTTGTGGGTTCAAGAAGATGCATCCCCACGATTTAGATAGTATTGTTCGCGTTGCGTATAAAGAATTAACGGAAATTCCTATGATTAAGCAAAACTTGAAAACATGCATAGTTGAAGCCATTCAAATATTCCAAAAAATTGCTGATAAATTTTAAATAATATTGATTGTATATATAATATGGTATTTGAAATTGGTGATAATGTGAATTACACATATTATGAAAATTCTGAATGAAAAACTCTTGGTTGTCAAATTGTAATCGATAATGGAACCACTTCAAATCTGATATGTGGTGGTAATAAATTTAATAATATAGACAACTCATTATTGAAACTTTCTGTGGGAGTTAATCCTAGTGATTCTTATTATGCTGGTGGCAGAAGAAGATCTAAGAAATCAAGAAAAAGCAGAAGATCCAAGAAATCTAGAAAATCAAGAAAAAGCAGAAAATCTAGGAGACACCGTCGATAAATTTAATATAAAAAATTGCGTAATATTTTATATTATTTAGGTAATTTATTTTTTTTTAATAATATTATGGTAGTATATAAATATGGCTCAATATATTATTGGTAATAAATATATACTTAGAGATGATGATGGAAAAAAAGCGGAAGTAATAGTAACAGGTTATGACCCGATGCTTAATCGAGTATTATTTGATTCCAACAATCCCGAAGTTATTAAACCAGGTTATCTAGATGCCTCAACTTTTGCGGGATACCTTATAAACGCTGGAGTAAAAAGGGGTAGAGATTTAGAATTGGATACAAGTTCACAGAATACCGAGAAGAAAAAAATGTCAATAGCAGCGACTAAATACCAAATTAGAGCAGCAGAACAACCACCTGCTAGCGGCATGAATGGCGATCCGGCTCAGATTTTAGGCGGCAGAAGAAGATCTAGAAGATCCAAGAAATCTAGAAAAAGCAGAAGATCCAAGAAATCTAGAAAATCAAGAAAAAGCAGAAAATCTAGGAGACACCGCCGATAAATTTAATATAAATTAATCAATGTAATAAATTTATAAAATTAATACAATTATTTAAATAACATAAATTTAAATAATTTTTTCAAGAAAAACAATCAACTCGTCTTTTTCTCATATTATAATTCAACGAATACATTTGCAAAGTAGGACTCATTTTATTAACATAATTAATAACAACATTATTCGTTACATACGACTTATTTGGTTTCAATTCATCAATATACTTCTTATGAATATGAAACATATGCGTTCGAAAATTCTCAGGATATTCAAGAAGTGGTTTTTCTTTTTTTATATAACACGCAATATAATTTGCAAACAAAGTTAGAGTAAAGTCGTGCATACATTTCCTAAAAAATAAAAATTCCTTTTTATGTTCAGGATAATACTTTAGAAAGTCCGAAACACCATTGCTTTGTCTCAAGCACAAATATTGATATTGCAACTTGGGTTGATTACCTCTTAGATGTCTAACAGTTTCATAAGAAGGATTTCTCAATTTTGTTCTAGTATTATTTTTAATATTACGCATCACAATACCCAATACCTCATATGATGTATTCATTGATGCAAAATGCTCTTTTAGATCCTCATAATTATCCCATTCATAAATTTCTGGAAATTTAATCGATGTACTATTCCATAAACCAAAATATTTAACAACTTGCATATTTACTGGTTGCACATATACATTAATACCTTCACTAGTTACACTATTGCAAATTTCATATACTTCTACCAAATACAATTGTGGCGTTTTAAATGGAACAACAATACGATTTTCAGGATGTTGCAAAACAAAACTGTAACAGAAATTTGGATCTAGCATATTTAATTCGATACTGTTAAGCTTTGCTGCTTCTAAAAACATATCACGAAAAGTCTTGTTAGTATCAGTCTTACTGTTAGAAGTTGTTTTATCTTGTGTTTTAAAAAAAGACACTTCACCTCCAACGCTATTTCTAGTTGCTAATTCCCACGACCCTGCTAATCCAGCACTAGAATCCCAAAAAACATTAATCATTGTTCCTTCAACAAATTCCTCGGCAACAATATCATCAGTTTTTATAGGATTTTCAGCAATAAAAGTATCCCAGACGATTGATTTAGGTGGTGCAAAACTCACTACTTTATTGTCTCCGTTAACAATTACTGAACGCAACATTCCATCTTGTAAGAATAAATCTGGTGTTAAAAACTTTTTATCATATCGGATAACCTTGTACTGTTGATTATTTCTTGTAACAATATTTATTTTACAAAGTTTAAGAGTATTTTTTTTATCTTTGTTTTCTTTATCTTCATTCAAAACATTTTCTTTAATATCAAATAATAAATTATTAAATCCTGAAATATCACTAAGTCTATAAGACATTTAAATAAAATGTTCAGATATCTTTAAATCATTTGAATTAAAAGAAAAATAGATTATTTCGTAAATGATAAAAATTTCTACTATAAATATAGGATAATGTCATCAAAAAAAATTGTAAAACCAGTTCCAAAATCAGTTTCAAAACCAGTTTTAAAATTAGAAGATTCCGATTCCGATTCCGATGCAAGCTTAGAAGCAGAAGCAGAAAACTTACATGTCGTAAACTTACCAGATGCAAACTTACCTGTCGTAAACTTAGAAGAAGATTCAAGTGATGGAGTCCCAGACTTGGAAGTCGCAAGCTTGAAAGAAGAAGACGAAGAACCAGAAGAAAAAAGTTTACCTGTCTCAATAAAAGATAATGTCATATCTCTCCAATTAGGTGATGTAATTAAGATCGAAGATCCAACAAGTGATATATTAAATAATAATACATTCATCATCGAGTACATTGATAAAAATATAATGAAACTATTAAATGTAGAAGATCTTACTGGTATTCAATTAAGAATGAATGAAGCAGGAGTAATTGCTGGCGGAACAATAACATCAATTGATTTAATATATAGAAATGAACGAGAAGGTTATGCCAGACAAAATGATTTATTACCGGGCACTTGGATAAATGTATATTTTGGAGGCGACACTCCAGTTATCATAACAGGTGAAATAACAAATTTAGAAGAAGATATGATTGAAATCAAAGTATATCCAGATAATGATATTTTATATATAAATTTCGGATATAAAGGCATACCAGAAGATCTACCAATTGATACAATTGAAATAAGAAAAGCTCCTGAAGGTTTAAAAGCAAAAGTTAAAATTCTTTCTTCTGAATTAGGTGAAGAAGAAGGAAAAAACTTGGAACAAGGAAAAAACTTGGAAGAAGAATCATTCGGCTCATTACAACAAGATGAAGGCGATATTGTATTGGAAGATATTTATATTCCACCTACAGATGTAAGAAATCAATTGAGAGAATTTGTAATTAGAGCAGACGAAATCCATTTTGGTCGCGAATTAGGTCCAATTACACAATATGTCGAAGTTGATGCAAGTAGACAAAGATTCACAATTGAAGCACAAACAAATGATTTATTAGAAGAGATGCTTTCAAGAGTACCCAATACACAACGCACATCAAAAGTTTTAAGCAATATTCATGTAATGATTGAACGATTTAAACAATTGCGAAATAGTTTCTCAGAATTCGACGATTATGGAAATGTAACCGCGGGTTTAATCAAAGGCGCGGATTGGAAACCCCTAGTAAATGATCTCGTTAAAATGAACACACTACTTTTCTGGATTCTCCCCGTTGTTAAAAATGTGAAAAAGGTTTATAATATAAGTACCAGAGAAGAAACAGAATATCCAGACATTGTTCCATTTATGACCACAGAAGATATGGAATCTTTTAAAGCAATTACCAGTAATTATGCATCTGATAATGTTCCGGTTGAGCAAAATAAATACATTACACTTATGAATGAATTAAATCCATTTTTCACACCGTTCGAAGATACAAATCCCGAATCAAAAAATGATATTATGTACAGATTTGAAGTGAATAATGAAATCAATACAGTTGTCGATAATTTGGGCGATTTCTATTCATCCATTGCACAAAATGATGCCATAAAAACCAGAAAATTTGTTATGCAGAAATATAATACTGGGTTATCCAGATTACAAACAACTCAATTAACGGGTAGTAAAATGATTGCACATCGGGTTAATTTGACACCCGCAGATACATTAGAATTAAGAGCAATTATTTCATTACCTGAACCAACCATCAGATTTTCAAATATTAATCTACCAGGAACAAACCTTTTAACAAAGGCAAATCTAAATACGGTTTTTTTAAATTACTGGCAACTATTGAAACAAAATACGAATATTCGAAATATTAATATTGACAACTTGGAAGAAGAATTGGATTTTAATGAAGACAATTATGCCAATAATACTAAATCATATAATTTAGAATATAAAGAAGAATATAAAACATTAAAGTCTCGTATGCTTTATAAAAAGTATTTGAATGTAATTATTCCGAAAACACGCATCCTTTTTAATTTGATGAAAAAATATATTACAGGTAAATTATCTATTGTCGATGTTGTCAGTTATATGGAACCGTTTCTCGTCTATACAGATGACCTAACTTATATGCAATATAAAGAAATCACAGCTTTTTTAGAAATAAAAGTTTCCGAATATAATAAAAAATTCATAGAAAAAGGTCGCGATTTTTCTATTTTAAAACGCTCTATAAAAGATTTAAGTAGTAAAGCAAACCATAATATTTTATTACAATTGTTAACATCAGCAGATGTAAATAAAACAGTGTTTTCCGATTGTTATAATTTTAACGATGATATGGCAACTACAAATTCCGAAGCATTGAATACTATTATAAAAACCGATTATGGAAATATATATAATTATGCTCTATCACTAGAAGGATTAAACCTAATGTTACCACAAAATGTATCTATGTTAGTAGATGAAGAGAGAGAAAGAATAGAATCGGAAATTCCAGAAGCAGAAGAGGCAAATAAATGTGTTGTATTTGTTATTGCAAAACAATATTCTAATGAATCGGATTTAGCGGCAGATAATGGCAAACCTATATATTTCGATCGCAAATTTGATACTACACAATATAGCATTTTAGATGATTATGAAAAAGATCAGATTAAAATGCCACCAGATGAATTCTATGATTTTTTAGTTGGAAAACTAATCCGGTCCAAAAAATTTAGTGAAGATGATGCAAAATATACGGCCGATACATTAATTGATGGTGTAAAAAGAGTAGTAAATGGAAATGTCGCAATGGTATTTGTTAATGATGAAAGTAAAATAAAATATTACCGACGGGCTAATAATAGATGGGAGTTAGATGAGACTATAAAAGACGATTCTTTTAATGCAAATAATCAAAGTATGTTGTGCAATTTTCAGGATCAATGCATTGATGTTGAAGATAAAAATGGTTCAAAATGTCAATCGTTTGATTTAAATAAAAAAGAAATAAGAGAAAAGACTTTGAAAGGTATTGTAGACGAATTTGATAAAAACTATCAAACATCAATAGATGAATTGAGCACAGAAATAAACCAGTTTTTTGAATATTATGTAAGTATTATTGATAAATTAAAGGAAATAAAAGATAAACGATATTATAAATATAATGATTACCAATATGAGCTTGGACTCAATTCCGAAGAGTCTTCTTTGGCAATTTCGGAAGATTTAGTAGTTTCTCCATTCTTAAAATTGAGAGATATGGTATTAGGACAATCAGATTTCGTCAAAAAACAAATTGATATAGTCCGGTTTTCGCAACGATTTACAAGAGAAGCTCTTGAGTCAGAAGATGAACATTGGAGATATTGTATAGAATCAAATAGTAAATTATTACCAATATTTTTATATACATTGTCATCACAATTTATTGAAGATTCTGGAAGATATAGTCAAAAAATGGACGAGATTATTAAATCAAATGGTGCATTAAGTGATGACGGAGATGCGTGGGTTGATAAATATAGTGGATATGTTATTCGTAAAATAGATTATGATGTTGATGAAGGTTATGAAGAAGGCTTTCGCGTTTCAACAAGAGACATAATGGAACAAGATGCTGGCGATGTCTTATTAAAATCGGCACAAAAAACTCCTCAAATAAAATATCAAACTGTCGAAACACAAATGGCGTCAAATGTTATTTCGGCAATGGCAGATAATATGGGAATAAATATCGATGAACAAAGAGAATTTATGATAAAGATTTTTAGTAATTCTCTTAGCATAGCACTGCCTACTGAGGCGGATTATAAAAAACGGGCAGAAGAAATGGCGAAAAAGGGGAAGAATATTCCAGATTATAAAAAAGTATATAATGTTACCATTATGTATTTGACATTAGGCGCTTTATTAATTGGTATTCAAGCGAGTGTTCCTTCTATTAAAACAAGAAAAACATTTCCAGGATGTGTGCGTTCTTTTATTGGATTTCCATATGATGGTATTGGTGATTTAACCGCATTGAATTATTTGAGTTGTATTGCGTTTAAGATTAGAAAAGCGGGCGACGATCCTTGGACAGGATTTTCAGGTATTAAAGAAGCAATAATAATTGCCAAGACAAAAGAGACTATCGAAACATATTACTTGACAAACCAAGATGTCATTCAAAAATTCAAAGAGAAGACTGACTATTTGCTGACAAACCCGAATGAAGATATTCCAGCAGAACACGATTTGAGTCAATGGTTGAATTTTTTACCGCCTATTGTTGCATTTAAAATAACACATTTGGAGAATATTTCCGAACATTTTAAAGGAACATTATTAAGAGAATTGAAGACTGGATCTAGAGAACAGAGAGAAAAGATTCTTATTGTTGAATCAAAAATCATATTTTTCTCTCTAGCTATTCAAGATAAGATACAAAAAATCATTTCAAAGAAGCAATTACTTCTAACAAATGCAATAAATGAACCGTTCTTAGAAAATTCGTGTTGTAATACTGAATCACGTGGTGAAAAATCAACATTGGAATATTTTGAAAAAGAAGATCATGATATAACACAATTTAATTTGATTGTTCAACAACTCTCAGATATAATATATGATGTTAATCATATTACCCTAGCACCTTTTTTATATTGCATTGAAAACACTAAAAATATTTATCCATTGGTAAGTGATGAATTCAGCGAAGACACAATATACAAAGCATTTATAACATTTTGCAGGTTTAATTCATTGCTTACATTGAACGAAGATCTACTAGCATTATGCACAGATAAACCTGATTATTTAAATATTGCCGATTCAATTAGTGAAAAAATAAGAAAATTAAAACAAGATGGCCGCATTTATAATAATGAGGCAATGTTAAGATTGTTGCAAGTAATTGGGCGGCAAAATGTCGTACATTTGTCAATAGGTGAAAAAGAAATAACGCCTATTCAAAAAATCAGATTGGTGCTCGATGACATTGAAGCATCAGATGAGATTGTTGTCCCTTCATCATTAGTCCAAAATATTATAGGCATATTAGATACATATGATATTGCTGTAAATGAAGATACGGAAGAGATGCGTACATTAAAGAATTATTTAGGTCGTGCGAATAGTGGATTGAAGGCTGAAATATTCGATTTTTTGAGTAGATATGGAAAATTATCCAAACGCGATAAATTGAAAACAAAGGTAATAATAGATAATTTAATGGTTTGGGAAGATCTTCAAAAAGGAGAAAAAGGTACTGATATGGAGAAACTTGATAATTCTATTTCAGATGAGGCAATGTATAATGCTATTGAATTTATAAAATCATATATGCAAAATATTCTGAAAACATTTCCCAATATTATATTAAATTCGGTAGATTATCAAAATATTAGAATTCCAAATTATCTAGGGTTGTCATTTAAACATTCAACCGATATTAAAACTTTAGTAGGAAAATATTATTCTGGTTTAAATACTTTTTATAAAAATAAAACATTAATAAATATTTTGAATAATGTTGAATTAATGTGCGAAAAATTACTATTATTAGCTAATAATACGCCATCATTTACTGATATAAATTATAAAGACATAACAAATCATTCGATTTTTGATAGGAGAACAAGTCTACTCTTATTTGAAAACTATTTTTTAGAAATGTTGAAAGCATATGTAAATTTGGCATCAGATGAAAGTATGTTAGTAAGAGAAATGCCAGAAGAAGATGCTGAGGCAATTGATGCCAGAACCGTTGATTTTTTAGAAGATGTTGAACAAAGATTAGAATTTGTTGGTGATATTTCAAGAGAAGAAAGAGGTATTCAAATAGGAAATATGAAAGAATTGAGAGAAAGCACTGCAGAACTATTAATAAGTTATTTAAATATAATGAGTAATCATAAAAATACAATCGATTTATCATATGACAGAATTATGGATCTAGTTTTTAAAACTAAGGAAAAAGAGAAAGATACATTTACTGATAGATTACAAGCAAAATCCGATGAAGAGAGAAATGTTGACACAATATTGAAAATAAATAAATTGGGTGTTTGGAGTAAAGGTCTACAAAAGGGATTAACAAGTTATGTAATGGAAACATATGATGAAGAACGAGAATTTACAGAACAGTTTGCCGAAATTGAGAGAAAAGTGATGAGAAATAAAGATGCAACTGATAGAAATGCGGATCAGTTTTTAGATGATATATTAGAAGAAAATGAAGTTGAAGACGCAATTGATCGCGAAGATAATGATATGGGATTCTTAACAGAAGATTATATGGATGGTGATTATCAAGGTGAAAATGAGGAAAATTATGACGAGTATGGTTAAAAAATATAATAATCGAAATATAATAATCGAAATATAATAATCGAAATAATACTTTAATAAATGTTACAAACGAATTGTATTAAAATACATAATAATAAATAATAAAAATAAAATATATTAAATTTAGTTTATAATTATATATATAATTATGAACCCATTGTTTATCCAGAATAATCCTATTTTAGTAAGTATTATTTTATTTTTGACAATTTTTATTTTTTTTCAATGTATAAAACCAGGATTTTTATATAATAAAGATGGAAGTTTACGACAATTTGGCGTCGGTTATCGAAACAAAACTATATTACCAGTTTGGCTTTTATCTATTATTTTAGGAATAATATCTTATTTATTTGTTCGGTTTTATTTGTCCAAACCTATACTATTTTAGCATTTTTTCTTTTTCTTTTTTTCTTTCTTTATTTTCTTTATTTTCTTTATTTTCTTTTCTTCTTTCTTTCTTTTCTTTT
>TBL_comb47_HYPODRAFT_10006343_pt1 | contig 12806 bp, 6 predicted proteins | sample TroBogypolimnion_40_FD_10682 | JGI IMG/M metagenome (IMG submission 10682)
AAACTTATTGTAAATTCTATCTTTGCTGTAATCTTATTACCTATTTGTCTTTTGTTAGCGATAATTGGTCACATATCGTTACTACTTAACATNGGATCAAGTGACGATTGTTTGGGATATACTATTTTAATTCAAAAATAAACTTAATAAATATGGGTTCAACAACGATTGATGATAGAGGATTTAATCAAATATTCAATCCTTCTATGGCAATGGATATAAGAACAAAGAGACGTTGCGATTACATTATAAGTAAGATGGATTTGTCCAAACAAAGTGAGATATTGGAGATAGGTTGTGGACTGGGAGATATTTCTTATTACATTGCAAAGAACACTAATAATAAAGTATTAGGAACCGATCTTTGTCAGCCTTTTATTGATGATGCAAACAAAGCTTTCGCATTGCCTAATTTGCAATTTGACATCCTTGATTTTAATAAACCTGAAAAACTATTGGGTCGTAAGTTTGATTATATAATAGGTAATGGGATTCTTCATCACTTATACAATCAAATTGATGAAACATTTATTAGTCTTAAGAATCTTTTAAAAGATGGTGGTAAGATTATTTTTCTTGAACCTAATCTTGTAAATCCTTATTGCTTCTTAATATTTGGAACAACTAAATTCTTTCGTGAATGGGCTAAATTAGAACCGGATGAAAAAGCTTTTACAAAGAGCTTCCTAAGAAAGAAACTTCTAAAAACAGGCTTTAAGAATTTAGATATTGAAAATAAAGACTTCCTTTTGCCTGTTACTCCAGCATCACTTATCAAACCTTCTATAGTAATTGGTGATGTTATTGAAAAGATACCCGGTTTAAGATTAATGGCTCAATCTATATTTTTTAGCGCAGAGAAATAATTGCATCTTTGAGATATTAATTAAGCAAAATTAAATTAATAATCTGCAATTAGAATAAAAGTTGTATTTTTGTGACAACAAAAGTCAATAATTAATGGAAATTAGTTTGCGTATAACTTATAATTTTTACAAAATAATAATATGAGAAAGACTATTCAGTACCAAAATCCTAATGTGATTAAAAAAGATAAAGTAAAAGAAACTGTTTCTACATCAGTAAAGCAGATACCTTTTTCGATTATTGTGCCTGTAAAAGATCAGAATGAACAAGTAAATCATTTTGCAGAAACGCTGAAGAAAATAAAGCAAGAGAACTATTCAAAATTCGAAGTAATTGTTGTAAATAATAATGCTTCACAAGAAGTTTTATCAGTTTTTGAAACTAATGATATATTTAAAACTTTAAAAGATCAACAACTTCTTAAGATAATAAATCCTGATAGTGCAATTGATAAAACAAAGGCTATTTATTTAGGAATTACGAATGCATCTAAAGAAAATGTTCTTGTTTTTGATATAGATAAACTGAATAATTCATTTAATATTAATGATCTTTTCTCTGCAAAGAAAGATCTTAGGGATAAGATTGGCATTCCTGTCTTTCAAACCAAAGAAAAGACTAAAAAGCCAAAGTATAATCACTCTTTAGTAATTGCTCCTGTTAATATTGCTAAGCTATTATATGCCAATTTACTTCCTTCCGACACTAAATATCAGTTAGAAATTAAATATAAGATAGCTCAGTTGGGGATTGAAGTGGAGGAAATGCCAATATTTCAATCAAGTCCATTTATAGATTCAAAACAAGCACATATCTGTACCCGAATATTCAGAACATTTTATAGTAGATTAAACTGGTATTTTGTTACACCTCTTAAAGAACTTACTAGCAAGCCTGACAGGCAGTTGTTGCCGGATAAATTAAAGGAATCATCCATCTATAGATTCGCTTTTGCAGCTCTTGCAATTATATTGTTCTTTGTAATCCCGATGATGAGTTATCATTCAGGTAATTCAGGTGATGAGGATAAGGATCACTACCCTCAATCGTTGAGGATTTATAAATACTACACCTCTTTTGGTAAAGATACTACTTATAAACAGATAAAGGAAATGGAAGCTTATGGTCAGTCTTTTGATACTTTTACCGTTTTCTATAATAAGATATTTAATGTTGAGAAGATATTCGAAACACGCCATGTAATGAACGGTATGGTAGGCTGGTTAGCTTTATTGTTTTGTGGTTTGCTGGCTTATATTCTAGCTAATTGGAGAGCAGGATTGATAACGATGTTTCTAGTGTTTTTCTCACCTCCTTTCTTCGGACAATGCTTTAATAATAATAAGGATATCCCCTTTGCGATGGCTTATATCTTTACCATATATTTTATAGTGAAGTTTATTAAAGAGTATCCAAAGATCAAACTTAAGACAAGTATCTATATTGCCCTTGGTATTGCAATGGCTATCAGCGTTCGTATAGGGGGGCTTTTGCTTATTGCCTACACTTTTATGTTCTTTGGCATGTACTTTTTGTTTACTGTTAAGCTTAAAGAGTTATTTTCTGCCGATAACATTGCTAAGATGAAGAAACTTATTATTTATGCTGTTATTATTTCGATTGCGGGGTACTTTATGGGTTTAATTTTGTGGCCTTATGCTTTGGAAGCTCCTTTGAGTAACCCTTATAAGGCACTTGTGTTTATGACTAACTTCTCTACTGCAAGTTTAAGGCAGTTGTATGAAGGTGTGCCTATCTGGTCAGATAAAGTGCCGTTGTATTATACATCTAAATACATCTTAATTACGGTTCCGATAGTAGTTTTTGTAGGGGCTGTTTTAAATATTATTACTATTAGGAAGAAGGATTTTGGTTATTTCTGGGCATTTGTTTTATTCTTCTCTTTTGGTTTCCCTATCTTCTATATGGCTTATAAACATTCTAATGTGTATGGTGGCTGGCGTCATGCTTTATTTGCTTTCCCTCCGTTGGCTGTTATTGCGGGAGTTGGTTTTAGTAGTGCTATTGATTTTATTAAAAATAATAAGTTTAAATTTTTAGGTTTGATCGCCATCGTTCTCATGGCATATAGTCCTATTAAACATACTATAAAGAATCATCCTTACGAATATGTTTATTTTAATGAATTTGCAGGAGGTGTTAAAGGGGCTTATGGAAATTATGAGCTTGATTATTATTTCCATAGTTTAAAAGAAGCTTCTGAATGGGTGATTAAGAATGCTAAGAAAGATGATCCTAACGATAAAACTAAAATAAAGGTAGGTGCTTGGTTAACGCCGCCTTTAAGTTATTATTTTAGGAATGATACCGCTAAGTTCCAGGTTGTATTTTTGCGTTATTACGAGCGTGGTAATGTGGATTGGGACTACGCTATCTTTGTTAATACGGGTATTGATGCAGCACAATTAAAAAATGGCACTTTTCCTCCGGCTAACACTGTTCATACTATTGATGTTGACGGCAAACCTATATGCGCTATCGTTAAACGAACGGATAAGAACGATTTGTTTGGTGAGATTGCTTTGCAGAAGAATGACACTGCAAATATTATACCTCATCTAAGGAAAGCTATTGAAGTTTTGCCTACAAATGAAGCTGCACTACTCAATCTTGCTGATGCTTACACAAGGGTTCAGAAGTTTGATAGTGCTGACATGACTATTAAAAAGCTTTTGAAATTTGATCCTGAGCTCGACAATGCATTATATTCGCAAGCTATTATTTATTTTTATAAAAATGATTTAGATAATGCTTTACAGACATGTAATCATATCTTAAAGAACAATTATAAATACTATATGGCGCATTATATAGCTGCAAATATCTATGCTAATCAACAAAACCTGAGTGCTGCTAAAACATCATTAGAGAAATTACTACAGCAAAACCAAGGTTTTAAGCCTGCTTATATGATGCTTGCAAAGATTGCTCAATCCGAAGGTGATAATGATGCCGCACAACGATATATGAATATGGCTAATCAGTTGCAATAAAAAATTACGAATTACGAATTACGAATTACGTTTTGTCGATTCGTGATTTGTCGATTTAGGAAAACAAATAGTGCCTAAAGTTTGGAGTTTGAAGTGCCTAAAATTAAGAAAGGCATATAGTTGTTTAAGCTATTAGGTAATAAAAAAACCTTCACCATTTAGTTGATGAAGGTTTTTTTGTTTCCCAACTCGCCTCTGCTTAGTAACCGAAGTATTTGATGGTAGTCTAGTGAAGCCGAGATGGAATAAGTTATTCTTTTACAAATTTTCTTACTATAGTTTCTTTATTTGTATATAGTTTTATGATGTAGACTCCATTCGCGAAAGCGGAAGTATTTATAGTAGCTTTCTTATTAATAATATTGGTATAAATAGTTTGCCCGATAAGGTTTATTATCTCAAGCCTTTGTTCTTTTGTGGAGTTTATTTCTATTGTAAGATTATCTTTTGCAGGATTAGGATAGATAATCAGAGGGGATTCAATATTATTAGTATTATCATTTATCCCATTGTTTAAAATATATTCATAAGCACCAATATCATAATTGGCTCCTTGTGGTCGTGGGGTTAAATTGAAATCAGTGGCAACACCAGTGTTTGTGCCTGTATTTATACAAGGTGAAGTAGTAGTAAGATAATAATTATTGGTACTTGCATTTACAAATAACGGGTCAGCTATAAAAGAATGAAGGTCTTGATTAGTGGAAGTTTGATAGGTTGCAAACTGCGACTGAGTATAAACATTGAGTGATGAAGAAGTCCAGAAGGCGATTAAAGTATCGCTTGTGTTATTAGGATACCAGCAGTTATAATCAGAAGTAGTAAACGACCATGTATGCACCGAACTATTGTCAATAAAGATAGACGCTCGCGATTTATAAAATATATTATTTCTTATAAATATAGAATCAATAGGAGCTGTATTCTTGCTGCAATATACATGAAATCCTTTAAGGTCGGGACGTTGGCTTGCAGCCCAGCCACCTCCTGCATTCACACATGTATTATTCTCAAAGTAAATGTTTTTCATGAACGAACCCGTTATTGTTGCCGGTTGAATCATATAACAGAATGAAGACTCTGAACAGTTCCAGATAATATTATTAATGTAATAAAGATTATATTGCTGCACTGTACCTCCGGCACTTGCATTGCCTTGATTAGTTACCGCATCGTCATATATATCCCAAAATTTACATCGCTCAACTATATTATCGTGGCTGTTAGCCCAAAACTGAACACCTCCACCATAACGAACATGATTTGTAAGTTCAGTGCCGCCAATGTACGACACTTCACAATCTTCTATTATTATGTGGTGCGAATTTCTTACTTCAATACAATCTGCTGCTCCATATTCCAAAGCAATATTTTGAATAATAACAAAAGAATCGACAGACATATAAATAATAAAATTCCCTAAAGCAGCTTCAATGTCGGTATAATAAGTAGCAGGATTGTTTATTGAATATATTTCTAATTTTTGTGTTCCTGTTTTATCCCACCAGTAATCTCCCTGATTGAGCAGCGAAGTGTCAGCCCATTTTTTTACGCCAAAGCTTGCCGTATTGTTGAATATTACATTGCCTATATCTACCGTAGAAGATTGAAGGCTCTGCCATATATTACCGCCAAGGTTTACCCAATCAGTAGTAGCACTTAAATTTACAGAGCCCATCAATAAAGGTTTTGCTCCTGTACCATAAGCAGCATAAGTTACATAACCGGCATTGCTACCGCTTTTAGGAGTTAGCTGACCACGCCATATCCCACCTCTTTTAAATAATATACTATCACCGGGCGAAAAAGTAAATGTGTTTACATTGGCTAATGTTTGCCATGCTGTGGTTGGAGTTAAACCATTATTACCATCATTGCCACTCAATTTATCAACATAATAATTAGTGGCTTTGGCTGTACAAATAAACGCTAAAAATAAAAGAAGAATAAGTATTGTTTTATATGATAGTTGTTTTTGCATATTAAATTGTTTTCTTTAATGGTAGCTTTTATTATTTTCGTTATAAAAAAACATTATATCTTGTGTTGCTAATGCCCAATCAAGTACGTGGTGTTTAAATCCATCTTTTAAGGAGATATAATTTTTATTTGTTTGACCGGCTTGAATTAAAGTAGGACCTTCGTTTTTTAAATCATCAATTTGCTTTTCAAAAGGCATTACCAATGCAATATGTCCGGGCTTTTTAGGATCAGGATTCTTGCACACTGCAATCACAATGTTACCGGTATTGGCAAGTACCTGGGCTTTTTCATAAATATTGTCTTTTATCTGTCGCCAACCTTGTTTATAAGCATCGTTTGTAAATAACCAGTCATATTGTGCGTTTGCAAGTAAGCCTGTTTTATGTTCGGGTGGTCTTAAAATATAAATACCTTTTTGTTTGCAAACAGAGGCAACAAAAGAACTACAATGTGTTTTAATTCCTTTTGTTGCATTGGGGTTGTCAGGTTCGCCGGTTTGCCAATTAACATGTTGTCCGGCTAACCATAAGTTTTCTACATTTTGATTTAAATAAAATTGTCTTAGTTTTATTCCTACTGAATCGACCTTTAGTGTCCTCTGCCCGAAAGCAAAAGTTAATATAAGTATGAAAAGGAAAGTAGTAATTATTTTTTTCATAATAATATGTTGTTATTCTTTTACAAACTTCCTTACCACTGTTCCCTTATCTGTATACAACTTTATTATATATACACCATTCACGAAAGCAGAAGTATTAATAGTTGTTTTCTTATTAATAATATTAGAATAAACAGTTTGCCCGATAAGGTTTAGTATCTCTAATTTTTGTTGGGTATTAGCGTTTGTTTCTATTGTAAGATTGTCAGTGGTGGGGTTGGGGTAAATGGATATGTTATTTGTAATATTGTTTTCTTTAATACCAACAAAATCTGATAAAGAACGTTTCCATATTCCATTAGATTTAATACCAATATAAACATATATATTATCAGAAGCTATACAATTTATAATTGAACCTGAAGCTAAACCATCGCTTACTTTTACCCAAACACTATCATTATTTTTTAACATAAATATACCATCAATAGTACCTGCAAAAATCTTATCCCCATTTACTGCTAATGATGTTATATTTATATTTGTTAAACCTGAATTTATTGCAGTCCAATTAACTCCGTTATTTGTAGAATAATACATACCACCATAACAAGTTCCCACATAAATTTTATTTTCAAAAAACTCTAATGCTGTAATATTACTATTCGCTAATCCTTGATTAACGGTCATCCAATTTAAACCATTATTTGTTGATAAATGTACACCCTCATACCATGTACCGGCAAAAATATTACTATCCCTAACTGCTAAAGATGTAACATCGTTATTTAATACACCAATATTTAAATATATCCAACTTATTCCATTGTCATTTGATAAATAAACACCTCCTTCGTCAACCCCGGCAAATATTTTATTTTCATTAATTTTTAATGTTACAACATTATTTAAACCCGAAATTGTCCCCGTAGATGTCCAGTTTGCTCCATTATTTGTAGTATAATATATACCGTATCCACAACAAAAACCTGCAAAAACATAATTTCCATTCGAAACTAATGATAATACTTGACCAGGTATTAAAAAACCATTATTTACTAATGACCAACTATTACCATAATCTGATGTTAAATATACCCCGTAAGAACCTGTAAAAATATTATTTCCATTTATAGCTATTGCACGTATATTTGTAATTCCTATACCATTATTCATTTCCACCCAATTTATACCATTATCGGTTGATAAAAATATTCCATTAATCTCACTACCTGCGAATATTTTGTCACCATCAAATGCTAGAGATATTACATATTGTACACTCGACTCAATTAAAGTCCAGGTATTTCCATTATCAGTCGAAATATATATCCCTTCTTGTGTACCGGCATAAATATTGTTTTCATTATTAGTTAATAAATATATTGAATTATTAGTTAAACCAGATAAAGTCCAATTACCACCATTATTTGAAGACATAAAAACCCCTTCGGGAGATGCTACAAAAATATGATTTCCACATATTGTCATTGATGATGTAAAAAGACTATCAGTTAAACCCGTATTTACTGCTGTCCAATTGCTACCATTATTTGTTGATAAATATATTCCGTAATTTTGAGCACCTACAAAAACATTATTTCCATTTACAGCTAACCCTGTTACTATAATTCCTGTAGGTAAATCATTATTTAATGCAGTCCAGTTATTTCCATTATTAGTTGACAAAAAGACACCATCACCCGAAGTTCCGGCATAAATTTTAGTACCACTTACAACCAAAGATGTGATGTTAGTATTTGTTAAACCTGTATTAACGGCAGTCCAATTATTTCCATAATTTGTTGATAAAAATATACCACTATCTCTAGTCGCGACGAAAATATTGTTACCCATCGTAACTAATGATATTACAGTATATTCTGTCAACCCATTATTTACAGTATGCCAACTATTACCATTATCTGTTGATAAATAAACTCCATATTGAAAAGTTCCTGCAAAAATATTATTACCAATTATTCCTATACCATAAATAGATCCACCAGGATAAGGTCCATTACATTGCTGCCACTGTGCATTGGCAATACTTATTGTAAAAATTGCTGCTAAGAGAAGTATATATTTTTTCATAATAGATATGTTTAGGTGTTTAAGATTTTAATAAAGTGTAAAAGTACTAATAATATTAATACATCATAAAATTATTTTTATTTTTAATTAAAATAAATTTGCTTTTTAATAAAACATATTTCGTATCTTTGCAAAACATAGTTCGAGTATTAACAAGTTTAAAAAATAGTCGTTTAAAAGACCGGGTCATATTCTCAGGTAAAAAACAAATTTCTTCTCTTCTCAACACCTTTTCAAAAGGAAGAAGACTCTTTCAATTAATAATTAATAATTAATAATTAATAATTAACCATGCCTAACGGCAGGCAAGTAATTAATAATTAAACTTATCTGTCGGCAGGTAGGAATTACGGAAATAGAGTACTTGAAGTACTTAAAATACTTGAAGTACTTGAAGTTGAAAACAATTAACAATTAACAATTACCCCTCGACTACGCTTGGGGACCGGAAATAATTTAAATTAATTCATTTATTTTTTAAACTTTTATCCATATGAAAAAAATAGTAAAAACAGTAGGTTTGATATCTGCTGAAATTGCAATAGTAAAAAAAGTTCGCAAACATCATTCGTTTGATGGTTATATAGGCAACGGCGACAAACTAATAGCAGCTTTAGGTGTGCTGGGAATAGAGTATGATCCGGCTAATCCAAATATTAGTTTGGCGAAATTGATACAAGTACAAAAACAAATACTTACTGATAATAATAATGTAACAGCAACAATAAATCCCGAAAAGGAAACACAACTTGCACGTCAAGAAGCTTATGATCTGATGAAAGCATTTACAACTGATGCGTTGAATGCTTTTAAGGCGTCAGAAGGTGTTACTCCTGCTCAGATTTTGATAGCTATTAATTTGGCTAAAGGTGTTTTTAGTATCAGGATAATATCTATCAAAAGTGACCCTGTTCAGGCAACTGACGGGTCGGGTGTAGTAACTAGCAGTGATGCTGAGGTTAATGCTATAAGACGTAATTCGGTTTCGGAACAACAATTTAGTGGTCGTACAGGTAATTTCTTTAAATTTGTTACCTACTTAAGTGGTCAAACAGCTTACAATCCTAACGAGCTCCGACTGACAATTGCCAGCTTAATGGCTTATTACAACAGTTTGGCTCCACTTAATGTAGCTGCTGAAGCTGCAATATTTGCAACTAATTTGGCACGTAAAAAAAGGAATCTTTCTTTTTTTGAGAACACAAAAGGTTCACGTTTTCTTTATACACAAGCAAAAAAATATGTTGCTAGTAGATTTGGAATAAAAAGTGCGGAATATAAAGAAATAAAAGGTCTTCCATTTCCTAATCTTATAAAGAAAAAAGACAGAACACCTGAAACAATGTATTAATATACAATAGTCTTACTAGCAAGCTCGACAACTTTATTTCTTTAAGTAAAGTGATAAATACTCTGTTGTAAAGTTGTTGAGCCTGCTTTAAGATAATAAATTACTTAAAGTTAAATAAAAATACCTTACTAAAATATATAATTCGTATGCCGAAGTATAAGAAATGCATGCCGAAGTGTAAAAAGAGCATACCGAACAAATAAAATCGTATACCGAAGTGTAAAAACTGTATACCGAAGTGTAAAATTCGAATGCCGAAATATAATAACTGTATACCGAAGTATAAGAAATGCAATCCGAAACATAAAAAGAGCATACCGAAGTATAAGAAATGCAATCCGAAGTTTAAGAAGGGTTTGCCGAAGTTTATTTGATGCTGTAAGAACATAAAATAATACAGTCGGCTGAATGAATTAATCAATTGTTAATCCAGTAAATAAAATCTTATTTGTAAGTTCCTAAACTACTAATAATAAAATCGTAATTCCTGCCTACCGGCAGGCAGGCGTAATTCGTAATTCGTAATTTATTTTATAATTTCCCGCATTATCTCTAGAGCCTGGCTAATCTTAGATACAGAATTAAAGGTAATAGTCAACCTTCCTTTAGACTCTTTCATCACACCGGCTCGTGGATGCATCTGAATATAAGCTATAACCTTACCAAAGTTTTCGGATTGATAAAAAGGAGACTCCTGGTTACTAATAAAGAAACCTATAAACTTATTTTGTTTTAGAATAATCTTTTCCAAGCCGGTTTCTTTAGCCAAACGACGAAGCGTGATAGCATCAATAAGTTCCTTAGTTTCATCGGGCAATGGCCCAAAACGGTCAATAAGCTGATTGGCGAAAATTACAAGCTCTGCATCGGTTTCAAGACTATCCAATTGCTTGTATAAGTTTAATCTTTCGGTAGTATTCTGAATATATTCGTTGGTTATAAGCAACTCCAGATCCGTTTCAATCTGACATTCCTTTACAAAGTCTTTAGTATATTCCTCTTCATAAAGCCCTTTGAAGTCAGTTTCCTTTAACTCGGTAATAGCCTCGTCAAGTATCTTATGATACATATCAAAACCTATCTCGGATATAAATCCACTTTGCTCAGCGCCAAGTATATTACCAGCACCACGGATATCTAAATCCTTCATAGCAATATTAAAACCCGAACCTATCTCAGCAAAGTCCTCAATGGCTTTCAATCGCTTACGAGCCTCCTCAGTAAGCACCGAAAGCGGAGGAGCCATCAGATAACAGAAAGATTTTTTATTGCTACGCCCTACCCTACCCCTTAATTGATGCAGATCGGACAAGCCAAACATATGCGCATCATTAATAATAATAGTATTGGCATTAGGAATATCCAAACCATTCTCAATAATAGTAGTAGCAAGCAAAACATCATACTCCCCATCAATAAAATCAAGCATAATTTGCTCTAGTTTATGCCCATCCATTTGCCCATGTCCAACACAAATCTTAACATCAGGAACCAATCGTTGAATCATTCCGGCTACTTCCATAATATTCTGAACCCTGTTGTGCACAAAGAAAACCTGTCCGCCACGAGACACTTCATGCATGATGGCATCACGTATAATTTCCTCTTCAAACACATGCAACTCGGTGTGCACAGGATATCTGTTCGCTGGAGGAGTATTTATTATTGAAAGATCGCGGGCACCCATCAAACTAAACTGCAACGTGCGGGGAATAGGCGTAGCTGTTAAGGTTAGCGTATCAACATTAACCTTCATTTGCTTTAGCTTTTCCTTAACAGACACACCAAACTTCTGCTCCTCGTCAACAATAAGTAAGCCAAGATCTTTAAACTGTATATCTTTGCTTACTATTCGATGCGTTCCTATAAGTATATCTATTTTTCCTGCTGTAAGATCTTTTAGAATCTGATTCTTTTGAGCAGTAGTTTTAAACCTGTTGATATATTCAATCTTACAAGGGAAATCCTGCAGACGTTCGCTGAAAGTTTTGTAATGCTGCAAAGCTAAAATAGTAGTAGGAACCAGCACGGCAACCTGCTTACTATCAGCTACAGACTTAAATGCTGCACGAATCGCAACTTCGGTCTTGCCAAAGCCAACATCGCCACACACGAGCCTATCCATAGGGTATTCCTCTTCCATATCCCTCTTTACATCGTTGGTCGCCTTTAACTGATCGGGAGTATCTTCGTAAATAAAGGAAGCCTCCAACTCATTTTGCAGGTAATTATCACCACTAAAAGCATGTCCTTTTGCTGATTTGCGTTCAGCATATAATTTAATAAGGTCTTTGGCAATGTCTTTAACACGCTGTTTGGTCTTATTTTTAAGATTTTGCCAAGCAGCCGAACCAAGCTTGTTGAGAGATGGCAAAGCGCCCTCTTTACCGGTATATCTGGTGATGCGATGCAGGGAATGTATGCTCACATAAAGTATATCATTATCCTTATACACCAACCTGATAGCCTCTTGTTCCTTGCCATTATTATTTATCTTCTCCAAACCTCCAAAACGTCCAACCCCATGATCAATATGAGTAACATAATCGCCTGGCTTTAGCTCTTGAAGTTCATTAATAGTAATTGCTTCTTTAGTGGCATACTGATCATGAAGCTTAAAGCGATGATAACGTTCAAATATCTGATGATCGGTATAGCAACAAAGCATCTTTTCGTTATCAATAAAGCCCTCGTGCAGACTAAGTTTCATCGCACTGTAGCCGGGGAGTTCCTTGCCTTTATTTATATCAAAAAAGATACGATTTAAACGATCAATTTGCTTTGGATTCTCCGAAAGGATAAGATTTTTATAACCTTTATCGATGTTCTCTAAGAGATTTAAGAACAGCAACTCAAAGTTCTTACTAAAAAGAGGTTGAGGGGAAGTATTAAACTCAAT
>TBL_comb47_HYPODRAFT_10006344_pt1 | contig 12804 bp, 10 predicted proteins | sample TroBogypolimnion_40_FD_10682 | JGI IMG/M metagenome (IMG submission 10682)
CTCAATAAACCTACCATCTCGTGGTGACCTGCTGTTTGCTACCACAATGTGGTAATAAGCATGTTGTTTACGGCCATGCCTTGCCAAACGAATCTTTACTGACATAACGTGTTACGTTAAAATTTATATTTTAAATTTGCGGGGCAAAGATACTATATTAATCGGGATAAAAAATGTCTGCAATTATAATTAATCCAAGGGACTGAATTATTTAGGAGCGTTGAAGTACTTTTTAATTTGAATTTTCATTCTGACCCAAAAGCAATCCTGAGAAATCAAAAGATCACGGCTGACTGACCAATATAATTATTCAGATAATTTGGAATAAATTTACAGATAAATGAAGTAACATTCTAGTTTTGGTTAACTTTGGCACATGCTTTGTAAAGTAAAAAAGCATTAAATTAAAATCGAAAATCAAATTAATATGTCACCTAAATTACTCATAATGAAAATATTACGTTTTTTAGTCCTGGGATATTGTATTCTGCTGGGTTTAATCGCATGTAAAAAATCTACTACTGAAGATATAGCTTCTGCAGATGTTTTCATTCAATCTATTAAGAACCCTATTGACACAACTCAGACTCTTTATGCTGCAGTCAGTTCAATATTCTCATACAGTTCCATGACCAGTGTTTCTGTTATTGACCCCAACAATAGTACCAAGCAATTAACCAATTATGCTAATTTGGGGAATTCTTTTTATAACGATCCGGTCTATTCAGCAACACTGCCCTCAGTTGGGGTTTACAACTATACTGTGAAATTTTCTGACGGACAGTCAAAAGCGTACACTAATACGTTGTTAGCTGCAACTCTCCCCCCACCTGTTATTACTTCACTTGGTAAAAATGTGGCAAATGATTCTATTAACATTACATGGAAGGCTGTAGCCAATGCCCAGGCGTACCAGATGAAAGTTACTAAAGGTACAGGAACATCTTTGACCCAGGTATATTATTTAGCCCCGTTTTACGATGCGAGTACACCTTTAAGACCTGTTTTGACTATGGGAGTCCCATTGGTCACCATATCGGCATATGGTACAGGAACTTACACTTTTGAGATAGATGCGATATTATACGAAACCTCTGCATATACCTTTATTCAGGCAGTTGGCATTTCAACGCAATATTTTACTTATTAAATTGTATTGGCTGAAACCAGGGACCAGGTCAAGAATCTGTTTTTAAGTCAGATCATCCTTATTATATTGCTGAATATTTTAAGCCGGGTAATTTCGGTAAGATTAAGAAGAAGATCTGTGAGGTCTTCTTCTTGGTTTTAATATTTGATCAAAGCCAGGTAAATCAATGTTTAGTCTACAATTATTTTCTAAATTTGAGCAATGAAAAAATTACACATAATCCTCCTTATAAGTTTCATTCTGTATGGTCTTGCAGGATGTGAAAAAGCAACGATTGTAGATCAGGCTACAGCTGATGCATTTATTCAATCGATAAAAAATCCGACGGATACAGCTCAGGTTGTTTTTGCAGTGGTTCATTCTGTATTTTCCTATAACCGGATGACCAGCGTAACCGTTATAGCCCCAATAACTGCTGCTTCTCCGGATAGTATTACAACTAATCTGATTAATTATGCCAATATGGGTAATTCATTTTACAATAATCCTGTTTATTCGGTATCTCTGCCAACTCCGGGTTCTTATACCTATGACGTGACTTTTAAAGACGGACAGGCAATATCCTTTAATAATACGTTGACTTATAATATTTTGATACCTCCAAATATTACATTTCTGGCTAAAAACGCAACACCCGATTCTATAGATATTTCCTGGAATGCTGTTACAAATGCCCAGGCTTATCAGGTAAAAGTGACTAAAGGGACACTTACAGGGCCCTCTGCTATACAGGTTTTTTATGTCGCTCCGTTTATTGATTTGAGCAGTCCTCTTAGAACAAATCTGACAATAGGAGTACCATTGTCCACTGTATTATCCTATGGTGCAGGAACCTACACATTTGAAGTTGACGCTTTGTTATACGAATCAACAGTAGGAGGTTCTCTCCAGGCAATAGGTACCTCCACGCAAGCTATTACCTTGTAATTTTCCTATTTTTAACCATGCGACCAATTGCATTGCCGGGAATCAATATTTCTATTCATTCATAAGTTTTTAACTATGGTATCATTTACCCATCTTCATGTTCACAGCCAATATTCAATCCTTGATGGTGCAGCGGCAGTTGTTGATTTGGTTAAAAAGGCAAAAAAAGATGGCATGACAGCTATTGCATTGACCGATCACGGAAGCATGTTTGGGATAAAGGAGTTTCATGAAATTTGCAAGAAAAACGATATAAAACCTATCCTTGGGGTGGAAACTTATGTAGCTTCAAGGGGAATTCATTTCAAAGACAAAAGTGAAAAAGAAGACCGTTCAGGAGACCACCTGATTTTATTGGCCAAAAACGAGAAGGGATATCGAAATCTATTAAAATTGGTAACCGTAGCAAATACCGAAGGATTCTATTATAAACCACGGATAGACAAGAACTTACTCGAAATGCACAGCGAAGGTTTAATTGTATCCTCTGCATGCATTGGAGGTGAGATTCCACAGTGTATACTCAAGGGAGATCTTGCTGCCGCGGAGGAGGCGATAAAATGGTTCAAAAGTATTTTTAAGGATGATTTCTATCTTGAAATCCAGCGTCATAAAACCACTGAACCTCAACTGCCCACTGATGTATATGAAAGTCAGCTAATTGTCAACAAGGAACTTATCCGTTTAGGTGAGAAATTTAGCGTGAAAGTGATTGCCACCAATGACAGTCATTTTACCAATGGAGAAGATGCAGATGCTCATGATTTGCTCATCTGTCTGAACACAGGAAAAGATCTTGACGATCCGTCCCGCATGCGTTATACCAAGCAGGAGTGGCTCAAGACCACTGAAGAGATGAATCTGCTGTTTGGTGATTTGCCGGATGCTCTTGCCAATACCCAGGAGATCACTGAAAAGGTCGAGTTTTTTGAACTTGATTCTGAACCTATCATGCCTGAGTTTCCAATTCCGCCATCCTTTGGTACCATAGACGCATATCGAAACCAGTTTCCTGAAGAAATATTAATCGAGGAATTTAAGGATATACCAAAAAGGGCGGGTGGTTATGAAAATGCCTTAAGGGTTAAGTTCGAATCTGATTACCTGACTTATCTGGTCTACGAGGGAGCTAAAAGCCGTTACGAACAGCCGCTCTCTCACGAGCTGATTGATCGTATAGAATTTGAGCTTGAGACGATAAAGACAATGGGATTCCCAGGCTATTTTCTTATTGTTCAGGACTTTATTGCTGCGGCTCGTAAAATGCATGTTATTGTTGGTCCCGGCCGCGGATCTGCTGCAGGTTCCGTCGTTGCCTACACAACCGGAATTACCAATGTAGATCCCATTAAACACGATCTTCTGTTTGAACGGTTTCTGAACCCTGACCGGATATCTATGCCCGATATTGACATCGATTTCGATGATGACGGTCGTCAACTGGTGCTCAACTGGGTCAAGGAGAAGTACAGCCGCGATAACGTAGCTCATATCTGTACCTTTGGAACGATGGCCGCAAAAATGGCCATCAGGGATGTTTCACGCGTTTTAAAATTGCCCCTTTCCGAGGCCGACCGGCTTGCCAAGATGGTTCCAGAAACACCCAAAATTACACTTGCAGAAGCTTATGCCAAGAATCCGGCCCTGGAGGCAGAGAAAAAATCAGATAATCCATTGATTATAAAAGCATTAAAGTATGCAGAAACTCTTGAAGGGTGTATCCGGCAATTCGGGGTACATGCCTGTGGAATCTTGATTGGCAGGGATAAGCTGGATAATCATATCCCATTAATGCCAACCAAAGATGAAGATCTGCTGACAACCCAATACGACGGCCATTATGTGGAATCGATCGGTTTGTTGAAAATGGATTTTCTGGGATTGAAGACCCTTTCAATTATTAAAGAATGTCTCGAAAATATTCAGCTTTCAAAAAAAATAACGGTCGATATTGATAAAATTCCGTTTGACGATCCAAAAACTTTTGAACTTTTCAGTAATGCCAATACAACCGCTATTTTCCAGTTCGAATCAACCGGAATGAAAAAATGGCTGCGTTTATTGCAGCCCAGCAGATTTGAAGATCTTGTTGCAATGAATGCGCTCTACCGCCCCGGACCAATGGATTATATTCCCAACTATGTCAACCGCAAAACGGGACGGGAAGAGATCGTTTATGATCATCCGATTATGGAACAATTCTTGTCCGACACCTACGGGATAACTGTTTATCAGGAACAGGTGATGCTCCAGGCACGCGCATTAGGACAGTTCACCAGAGGAGAATCGGACTCATTGCGCAAAGCGATGGGAAAAAAGAATTTGCCCCTGATGGAGGAGCTAAAAACTAAATTTACGGAGGGGTGTAAAAGCAATCAAGTGTTTATTGAAGGGTGTAAAACCGTAGGAAAACCTGCTGATACGGTAATCGATAAAATATGGAAAGACTGGGAAGCATTTGCTCAATATGCATTTAATAAGTCCCATTCAGTCTGTTACGCTTATATTGCCTATCAGACCGGATATCTTAAGGCAAACTATCCCTCTGAGTTTATGGCCGCTGTATTGAGTTGTAATCTAACCAATGCAGATAAAATCTCCATTTTTATGGATGAAAGTAAGTTCATGGGGCTCGCCGTTATGGGGCCCGATGTGAATGAATCACGTTCAAATTTTTTTATTAATAAAAATGGAGGATTGCGTTTCGGGTTATCAGCTATCAAAGGGGTCGGAGCAGGAGCTGTTGCTGATATTATCAAAGAAAGGGATGTAAACGGAGATTTTAGTTCCATCTTAATTTTGTGGAACGGGTTAATTTACAGACCATAAACAAAAAAAATCTTGAAGCATTAGCGATGGCCGGTGCCTTCGACAGTTTTGAAAATATCCATCGGTCACAATACTTTGGAGATAGTGGTGATGGAAGCAGCTTTATCGAAGCACTAATTAAATACGGGAACCGGATTCAGGGAGAGAAACAGTCATCAATGGCCTCGCTTTTTGGCGATATTCAGACTATTGAAGTTAAATTGCCGACTATCCCCAATGTCCCTGAATGGCCGAAAATTGTGGCACTGGAAAAAGAAAAAAATCTGATTGGTATTTATCTCTCCTCCCATCCGCTTGATGATTATGCATTGGAGATCAAGAGTTTTTGCACCAAGGACATCAATCTGTCTCATCTTAACAGCGAGATTGAGACTCTGAAAAACCGTGAGCTTAGTTTTGCCGGAATTGTCACCGAAACACAGGAGGGGTTCACAAAGAACGGAAAACCTTTTTCTTCCCTTACATTAACCGATTACTCCGATTCCTATAAGATGATGTTCTTTGGAAATGACTATGTGAATTTCGGAAACTTCTGCAAAAAGGGGTTGTTTCTGCTGATTCGCGGAAAGATAGCAGCGAAATGGCAGGGAGGCGATCAACTCGAATTTAAAGCCGGCAAAATAGAACTTCTTCAGGAATTAGCCGAAAAAACTGAAAGCCTGCGCATTACGTTTACTGTCGAAACGATGACTCAGGCATTGATTGAAAAGCTTGATCAAAAACTCAGCCAGTCACCCGGAAAAACATTACTCAAGTTCTCGGTATTCGATCCCGAAACAAACATCAGACTTCACCTGTTTTCCAGAACCCGGCGGATTGGATTGACCGGTGAACTGAAAGCTTATCTGCAAAAAATTCCAGATATCGTTTTTACTCTAAATTAATTCTTAAATTTGCTGATTCAAAAATTTTTGACTTTTTAAACAATTTAAAATATTTTATCATGGCAATAGAGGTAACAGATGCAAATTTTGACGAGGTGGTTCTTCAATCAGCAAAACCAGTCTTAGTTGACTTTTGGGCTGAGTGGTGCGGACCATGCCGGATGATCGGACCACTTGTAGCAGAGCTAACTGACGATTACGAGGGAAGAGCCGTGGTGGCAAAAATGGATGTTGATACAAATCCCGGAACTGCCGCTAAATTTGGAATACGTAACATTCCTACTATTTTATTCTTTAAAAACGGTGAAGTCGCCGATAAACAGGTAGGCGCTGTTCCAAAAACAATTCTCGCTTCCAAGATTGATGCGTTGTTGTAGGAGTTTTAAAATCCTCAATGAATAATACAATACCCTCAAGGTTTCCAAAACCTTGAGGGTATTTTGTTTAAATCTGCCTACTCAACACTTATCTGACAATGAATTGGAAAATGATCTGAGTAATAAACCCGGTCCCGATGGTAGTTTTGCACAGTAAACTTTTGGTCTAATAGTATATAATCGATTCTGAATGAAGGTAATTCACCATTGTAAGTATTGGAGGTACCCCAACCCGATTCAATAAACGCATCCTTCAGACTACCCCTGACTTTCCGGTAAGCATACGAAACCGGTGTATCGTTGAAATCGCCGCATACCAAAACCGGATAAGGAGATTTCCGAATATGTTCCGCTAATTTTCGGGCCTGGGAAGCTCTACAAATGAATCCGTTCCTAAGTTTAAAGGTGACTTTCCGGGCCTCCTCTATTTGATTGGTTTTTGTGGATGATCCAATGGAGTCAATCACAGAATAATCATCAGGGTCAATAGAATACGATTGCAAATGGCAATTATAGACTCTGATAATCTGACGATCACTTATCCTGATATCCGAAAACTGAACAAGGATGGATGGAACCGGAAATTTAAGTTCACCTTTATTGATGATTGGATATTTAGAAAAGGTAACCAGATCGGAATAACTTCCGGATGATACTACCTGAAAATAATTAATTTCCGGCAACGCCTCTTTGATCCCCTGGGGACTTAGCTTTCCGGTTTTAAATTGAGTTCCCTCCTGAAGACAAATGATAGAAGCCCCGGTAGATTTAAAATATTCAACGATTTTTGGATTATTTAAACGGTGAGCCCTCTGATCAGACTTAAAACCATGCACATTATAGCTCAATACTTTAATTCCTGATTTAGTAGAATTTGATCCCGGAATTAGCTGATAGGTATTTGTAAAATTGGTAAATCCGATTAACAGGCAGGCTAACGAAAGCACGAATCTCTTTGACCTTTTCAGAGCCCAGAAAACCAGAAATATCACGTTTAGAATCACCAGGTAAGGAAATGCCAAACCAAAAAATGCAATTGGCCAGAATCGATCGGGTGGAACAAACGGGGCTAAATCGGAGATCAGAAGCAGGAAGGAGACTCCCAGATTCAGTATAAAACCAATTTTAGAGAATGATTTTCTCACTTTATTATTTTTTTCTACCCATTTTAAAAAGAATCTCACGCTCCTCAAAGGTCAGACTATCATACCCGGATTTGCCTATTTTATCCAACACCTGGTTAATTTCATGTTGCTGACTTACTTTCTTCCTGTTATATTCATAATCAGGATTAGGTGAATTATACTTTATTTTAAGCTTTCGGCGCCTTCTGAACCAGGAAAAGAAAGTGTCAGTTATCCGATCAAAACGACCGGTGATATTTCTTCCGGCCATCAATTGCGACATATAAATCCAGCCCCAAACGGCGCCACCAAGGTGAGCAAAATTTCCTCCTGCATTATCGCCTGAAAGGCTGATCACATAAAGGATAACCGAAACAAATGCGATCCATTTGATCTTTACCGGACCGATAAATGCAAGGTGAATCAAATGGTTAGGAACATAGACGGCAATGGCAATAACAATAGCGATCACGGAAGCCGAAGCTCCAAGCAGCTGACTGTTAATAATCCGTTCATGAAATACAGGCAACCAATTGTAGGCCATCATAAAAGCAAGGCCGCCGGAGAGACCCCCCAAAATATAAAGGCTCAGTAATTTCTGCTGATTATGGTACTCCAAAAAAATCTTGCCGAACCAATAAAGCCATAGCACATTAAAGAGTATATGCAGAAGCTCAAAATGGAGGAACATATAGGTGAAAATGGTCCAGGGACGTGAAATGAAGAGCTCAAAGGATGCGGGCAACGCAAGCCAGCCAAGCATCAATGAACCGTCAGAACCACTCAGCGAATAGCAAACAAAAACCAGTCTTACAATTACCCATATCGCAATATTAATATATATGAGCTTTGTAAGATATGTACCATTTTTAAACGAAAGCTTAATCTCATCAATAATTCCCATCCTATCAATAGAATTTTTGTGAATGTTTGCTCCAATATTTCAATAAGATAAATCCGAATAACATTCCACCTAGGTGGGCAAAATGAGCTACACCCCTTTGGGATCCTGTAACACCAAGGAAGAGCTCAATAGCCCCATAACCCATCACAAAATACTTGGCTTTGATGGGTATCGGGGGAAATAGCAGCATCAGTTCTGTATTCGGAAACAAATACCCGAAACCCAGCAAAATACCGAATACGGCACCCGAAGCTCCAATTGTAGGAGCATTAATTCTCATGGTGAAAATTTCCTGAACCCAGGCTGTTGATTGTTGAATGTAATTAGGGTTAGTCAGTGAGACACTCCAGTTATTTACCAAATCTGCAACCTCAGAAGGATATTGTCCAAAATTCGATTTTACAAAAGCCTGTAAAAGTTCAGGTGAAGGGGTATTTACAAATGCAGCGACGCTTTTCTGGAGAGACGACATTTCGAGGTAGGTAACATAAGAGTGAAGCAAAGCAGCACCAAGACCTGTAACAAAGAAATAAACCAAAAACCGTCGGGGACCCCATACCATTTCAAGAACTTTTCCAAACATATATAAGGCGAACATATTAAAGAACAAATGAAAGAAATCAGCATGCATAAACAAATGGGTAACAAACTGATAAGGCCTGAAAAGTGGCGATCCGATATAATGCAGGCCCAATTTTTCCGTAAGATCAATACCCATATTCATGAATGGATATTTGGCAATCCACATCAGAACATTGATCAGGATAAGGTTTTTGACAACGGGCGGCATCGAAAAGGGTGATGTCTGATATCTATTCATATTAAATATATCTTGTTAATGGTGCAAAAATAACGATTCAGATTGATTGTGGAAGATTGTTTAAATTTTATTCAAATTAAAACAGTTCACTTCTCACCGGATCAATTTTTCAAAATCCTGAAACGATACTATTGAGACGATTGTTTTCCCTGACGGGGAATAATTGGGAGTCTTACAGGCAAAAAGCAGGTTAAAAAGTTCCAGTATCTCCTCACTCTTGAGTGCGACTCCATAATTGATCGCTGAAGACTGAGAAAGCAGCAGGGCAATATGTTCCTTGATCTCCTCCTTCACATCCACAGGCCTGTTTTTAAAATCTTCAATAAGCTTTATAACCAGATCGGAAGCGTTCAGATGACTGAGCAGGGCGGGAATTCCTTCGACATAATAAATGTCTTCGCCACTATGACGAATCTCGAAGCCCAACGCCCTAAGTTCTTCATCCAACACAACCAGGATCTCCTGATCCACCGCGTTTAACTCCAGCTTTGCCGGGAAAAGCTGCCGTTGACTGATTGCCAGATGATTATCAATAATCCGCAGGAAATTCTCGTACAAGATCCGTTCATGAGCCCTCCGCTGGTCGATGACCATTAAGCCTGATTTTACCGGAGTCAGGATATATTTATTTTTAAACTGAAGGAAGTTATGATTTTCTATGGAGAGCACTTCATTCTTAAATTCCTGCTGCACCCCTTCCTGGTTCACCCAGTCTTCCTGATTATCAGAATGATCACCTCTGGATAGGCCGTTTTGATCTGCTTCCCTTTCAAATCCGCGATAAAGTGCCTGCCAGTTATCCATGTTCCGTTCATCACGATACGAAGTTGGACTGGAATAGGACCGGTCACTACCCCGCTCCTTTTCAAAAGGGTTGAAATTAGGGTTGATTCGTATCCCGGGTTCAGGAACCGATGAACCCGGGAGAGGACTCAGGGGTATATCAATTGATCCGGCCTGATCAAAATCGATGGAAGGCATCAGATTAAATTTNCCAATGGCCTCGCGCACCGATGCCTGGATAATATGCCAGGAAGATTGCTCATCTTCAAACTTAATTTCAGTCTTTGTCGGGTGAATNTTGATATCAATGGCAGCCGGATCAACCTCAAAATAAAGAAAATAAGAAGGGAATGTTTCCGGAGGAAGTATCCTGTCATAAGCCTGTTGGACAGCCCGGTTAAAAAACGGATGTTTCATGAATCTTCCGTTTACAAAGAAAAACTGTTCCCCTAAAGTTTTTCGGGCACTTTTGGGCTGACCTATAAATCCGGAGATATTAATTAGGGAAGTATTGGTATCGACTGGAATAAGACTCTGGTTGATGTTTTTGCCAAAGAGTGAAATAATCCGTTTCCGGACATTCTCCGATGGGAGGTTATAGATGACTGAATTGTTATGATACAGAGAGATAGCCAGTTCCGGATTGGCCAGGGCTACGCGCTGAACTTCGGTGATGATGTATTTTAATTCAGAGCTGTTCGATTTGAGAAATTTACGCCGGGCAGGAATATTGAAAAAGATATTCTTCACCGAAAAGTTTGTCCCTTCGGCACAGTGGTCCGCCTCCTGTTTCTGAATCGAAGAGCCGAGAATATGAATAAAGGTTCCTAGCTCCTCTCCATGCTGGCGGGTACGAAGTTCCACATCCGCCACACCGGCAATTGAAGCAAGCGCTTCTCCCCTGAAACCCATGGTTCGGATAGCGAAAAGGTCGTTGGCCTCACGAATCTTGGAGGTGGCATGGCGCTCGAACGACATACGGGCATCAGTCGGCGACATCCCTTTGCCGTTATCAATCACCTGGATCAGCGTGCGCCCCGAATCTTTGATATTAATAGTTACTGCTGTTGAGCCGGCGTCAATCGCATTTTCGACAAGCTCCTTAACAACCGAGGCGGGGCGTTGAATCACCTCGCCTGCAGCAATCTGATTCGCAACGGAATCGGGTAAGAGTTGAATTATATCGGGCACGTGAAATTTCTTGAGTTACTTATACTGAAATTAATAAACCATTCACCAAACAAATTTTGATTGGTTTACAAATATAACTCTTTAATCATTTTAAATAATCACTTACCTTTCGGCTTATCCCCTTTTTTATGACCTCCCAGGTTTGACCTTTATAACTTACCGGTGTTTCACTTTGATCAGCTTCACTAAAGTAGGTAATGGCATTAGGAATGCTGATTGCTAACATTTGACTTGGGTATTTCTTTTTGTGCCATTCAATCAGCTGATTCAGTGTGTAATGTTGGAGTAATTCATAAAGATCCCATAAGTCCTTTTTCTGTGCCCGCCCTAATACAGCCTGAATTTTCATGGCTGAAATATCCGCACTAATCAATGAACTCAAAGTTCACATACCAGAAGATGCGTTTGGTGAATATGGGTTTTGGCTTCTGATCCATACAAATAAATTTTTTGAGGAAAAATCATTTTTGATGATTAGCGGACTCCTTTTTATCGATAATATATTGCATTGTCTTTCTCCTATGCCCGTATTTTTTACTAATTTAGTGGATTAGGAAGTCAGTTGCATGTATAAGATTACATGACTCCGGGTCCCACTCAGAGTGGGGCTGGGAGTTAAATGCGAGTGTGGATCGGAGTGCTGTGATATCAAAATCATAAAATGCAATGATAAAGCACATTTTGAATAAAAAACTTCATCCATAAAATTCAAATCGTTTATTCATTTAATTATTGTAACTTTAACAAGCGATTGTTAATCTTCCTGGATTATGCTTGTAAAAACCTTTGGCAGTGCTGTTCATGGGATTGATGCAACGACGATTACTGTTGAAACCGATGTCTCCCGGGGCATTCGCTTTAATCTTGTTGGATTGCCCGACAATGCGGTTAAAGAGAGTCAGCAACGGATAGACTCTGCCTTGCGTTTCAACGGGTACAAATTACCCGGGAAAAAAGTGGTGATCAATATGGCTCCTGCCGATATCCGGAAGGAGGGATCGGCATATGATCTTCCCATTGCCATTGGTATACTCGCTGCTTCTGAGCAAATTACCGCACCCGAACTGCACAAATATATGATGATGGGGGAACTTTCGCTGGATGGTGGTCTGCAGACTGTTAAAGGAATACTTCCCATCGCAATCCGTGCACGCGAGGAGGGATTTGAGGGGTTTATTGTACCACTTCAAAACGCCCGCGAAGCGGCAGTAGTGGATAAGCTCAAGATTTATGGGGTAGAAAACATTAAAGAGGTGATTGATTTTCTGGGAGGTCGCACCGGATTGGTTCAAACCATCATCGATACTCGGGAAGAATTCAAGGCTAAAATCGGCAATTACGATCTCGATTTTGCCGATGTCAAAGGGCAGGAAAATGTGAAACGGGCCCTTGAAATTGCGGCTGCAGGTGGTCATAACTTGATCATGATCGGTCCGCCAGGTGCCGGTAAAACAATGTTAGCCAAACGAATACCTACGATATTACCACCTTTCACCCTTAAAGAGGCACTCGAAACAACCAAAATTCATTCGGTAGCCGGGAAAATTGAGCAACATACCTCACTGATGACTTTGCGTCCTTTCCGAAGCCCGCATCACACTATCTCAGATGTGGCCCTTGTTGGAGGCGGAACTTACCCGCAACCTGGGGAAATTTCCCTGGCTCATAACGGCGTTTTGTTTCTTGACGAGCTGCCAGAGTTTAAACGAACCGTTCTTGAAGTGTTAAGACAGCCTCTTGAAGACCGTCTAATTACAATATCCAGGGCAAAATTCTCAGTTGAATATCCGGCCAGTTTTATGCTGGTAGCCTCCA
>TBL_comb47_HYPODRAFT_10006345_pt1 | contig 12803 bp, 11 predicted proteins | sample TroBogypolimnion_40_FD_10682 | JGI IMG/M metagenome (IMG submission 10682)
GGGGAATTCCCCGCCTCCAAGGCTTCACCTCAATACCCCTGCGCGCAAGTGCCACCACCATCAAGGCTGCGATCTAGCCCTGTGAGGACCAATCACCGCGTAGCGGTTTAGTTCAACGACTGCGAACCGCCGCTGACCTCCATCACCGCCAGCGTCTTGCCCTGCGTCGGGCGCACCGCGCCGACAGACAGCGGAATCCAGTCGATCTGGCTTTTCAGAATGCCGGTCATGGCGCCATGGCGCTCGGGTGAGCACCAGACCATGCCCTCGGACCAGGCTGCCAGGTTGCGCAGTTCCTGCACCTTGGGATGGCTATCGGGCGCGCCGTCGGGCTGGGGTAAATCCTGGGGATCGAACACCTTCACTTCGGCACCCATGGCGGTGAGCAGACGCGCGGCTTCCAGAGTCAGCAGTTTGCTATAGGAGCGCTCGCGCAGCGAGCCGTACAGCATCAGGATGCGTGGGGCGTGGGTGGAGGGTGTGGCCTGCAGACGCGCGGGTTCGGGCAGACGGAAGCAGGCCGCGTCGAGGTTGCTGCTGGGCAGCGCGGCTGTTGAAACGTTATCCAACACGTTGGCCTTGTGCGTTGACCACGGCCTCGCCGTCTTCCTTGTTGAAGGCCGCGCGCTGCGGGCCGGGCAGGATGTCCAGCACCGCATCGCTGGGGCGGCAGAGTTTCGCGCCCAGGGGAGTGACCACCACCGGGCGGTTCATCAGGATGGGGTGCTGCACCACAAAGTCCAGCAGTGCATCGTCGCTCCACTTGGCATCGGCCAGGCCCAGCTCGGCATACGGCGTGCCCTTTTCGCGCAGCAGTTCGCGCGCGCCGATATGCATGGCGACCAGCAGTTGCTGCAGTTGGACCTTGGTGGGAGGTGTCTTTAGGTACTCGATGACCTCGGGCTCGGCGCCGCTGTTGCGGATCAGCGCCAAGGTGTTGCGCGAGGTGCCGCAGGCGGGGTTGTGGTAAATCGTGATCGTTGCTGTCATGTTCATGCTCTCTTGATGGCTTCTTGTACGGCCGCCCCGCGCTCATACCAACCCTTGCTGTGGTTGACGAGATACACCACCAAGAGCATCACCGGCACCTCGATCAGCACACCGACCACGGTAGCCAATGCGGCACCGGAGTGGAAGCCAAACAGGCTGATGGCGGCGGCCACGGCCAGCTCGAAGAAGTTGGAGGCGCCAATCAGCGCCGATGGACAGGCGATGTTGTGCTTCTCACCCACCGCGCGGTTCAGCCAATAAGCCAGCGCGGAGTTAAAAAACACCTGGATCAGAATCGGCACGGCCAAGAGGCCAATCACCAGCGGCTGCTTGAGTATGGCCTCGCCCTGGAAGGCAAACAGCAGCACCAGCGTCAGCAACAAGGCGGCAATCGACCAGGGGCCGATACGGGCCATGGTGGCCTCGAACGCGGCCGCGCCTTTTTTCAGCAGCGCCTTGCGCAAGAGCTGCGCCATGATCACCGGGATGACGATGTACAGCACCACCGAGGTCAGCAGCGTGTCCCATGGCACGGTGATGGCGGAGATGCCAAGCAGAAAGCCCACCAGTGGCGCAAAGGCAATCACCATGATGCTGTCGTTCAGCGCCACCTGTGACAAGGTGAACAGCGGGTCGCCACCGGTCAGTCGGCTCCAGACAAACACCATGGCCGTGCAGGGAGCAGCGGCCAGCAGAATCAGCCCGGCGATATAGCTGTCGAGCTGGTCAGGTGGCAGCAGAGGCGCGAACCAGTGGCGAATGAAGATCCATCCCAGGAAGGCCATGGAAAAAGGCTTGACCAGCCAGTTCACAAACAGCGTGACGCCTATGCCCTTGACATGCTTGCGCACCTCGCCCAAGGCGCCAAAGTCCACCTTTACAAGCATGGGGATGACCATCACCCAGATCAACAGGCCCACCGGCAGATTCACCCTGGCGTACTCCATGCCGCCAATAGCCTGGAACATAGCCGGAAAGAACTGGCCCAGGGCGATGCCGGCGCCTATGCACAGCAGCACCCAGACCGTGAGGTAGCGCTCGAACACGCTCATGGGGGCACCGGCGGCCTGCTTGGCCTTGACTTCACATTGAACAGACATGGCGACAAACTTTCAGGCGTTAGCCAGTTGACGGGCGCTGGTCTGCAACAAGGCCTGCTCCAGCTTGGCATCGGGCAGACTGCAAAACAATTCGAGGCGGCGCTTGATGGCGTGCAAGGTCTTTCGGAAGGCCTCCAGCTTTTCGGCATCGCTGCCCTCACCTTCCGACGGATCCGGATAGCTCCAATGCGCGGTGGCGGGATGACCGGGCCAGACCGGGCAGACCTCACCGGCGGCGTTGTCGCACACCGTGATGATCAGGTTCATCTGCGGCGCATCAACGCCGGCAAACACGTCCCAGCTTTTGCTGTGCAGCCCCTCGGTGGCAATGCCGACTTTTTCCAGCACCTGCAGGCCCAGTGGATTGGGCTGTTGGTTGGCACGCGGGCTGCTGCCTGCGGAATAGGCCTGGAAGCGGCCCTGGCCCATGCTGTTGAGCAAGGCCTCGGCCAGGATGCTGCGGGCCGAGTTATGGGTGCACAGGAACAGAACGTTCAGCGGTTTGGTTTCTTGGGTCATGGTGAGTGAGGTTAGCAAGGGGAGGATGGGTTGCACTGGGTGGACTGCTCGGCCATGCAGGCCTGGCCCTGGCAGCAGTTTTGGGTGAGGTAGGCGAGCACCGCGTTCATGCGGTCGAACTGCGCGCGGTAGATCAGGTTGCGCCCAATGCGCTCCTGCGTGACCAGGTCGGCATGCAGCAATTCCTTGAGGTGAAAGGACAGCGTGTTGGCCGCCACCCCCAGGCTCTCGGACAGGGCGCCGGGTGTCAGACCGGGTTCGCCAGCAACCACCAGGGAGCGAAAAACTTCCAGCCGGGACGACTGGGCCAGGGCCGCAAGGGCTTTGACAACGGCTATTGATTCCATACTTCAATGATACTAGAAATACAGGGCAAATCGAAGGTTTTCTCAACGTTTGCGTCGTGGGGCTATGCCGCAAGCGTGAGCCCAGCATTTGGCATTGCTGGNCACCCTTTTCAGCGGCTTGTCCTANCCCACCCAGCGCCTAGCGTTGTGCCAGAGCTGCATCCACGGGCTGTGGCCATTGGCGTCCAGATCGGTCCAGCTGGTCTGGATGTTGCGGAACACGCGCTCGGGGTGNGGCATCATGGCNGTGAAGCGGCCGTCCAACGTGGTCACGGCCGTCAGACCTGCCGGGCTGCCNTTCGGGTTNAAAGGATAGGCCTCGGTGGCCGCGCCGCTGTGGTCGACAAAACGCATGGCGGCAATCGCCTTGGCCGCGTTGCCGCGGTACTTGAAGTTGGCATAGCCCTCGCCGTGCGCCACCGCAATCGGCAAGCGCGCACCATTCATGCCTTTGAGGAACAGGCTGGGCGAGTCCAGCACTTCGACCAGGGACAGGCGGGCCTCGAAGCGCTCACTCTGGTTGGTGGTAAAGCGCGGCCAGTCTTGCGCGCCGGGGATGATGTCGGCCAGTTCGGCAAACATCTGGCAGCCATTGCACACGCCCAGACCGAAGGTGTCACTGCGGCCGAAGAAGGCCTGGAACTGGTCGGACAGCGCGGCATTGAAGGTAATCGATCGGGCCCAGCCAATGCCTGCCCCCAGTGTGTCGCCGTAGCTGAAACCACCGCAGGCCACCACGCCCTGGAAGTCGGCTAATTTTGCGCGGCCGGTCTGCAAATCGGTCATGTGCACGTCAAAGGCGTCAAAGCCGGCCTCGGTAAAGGCGTAGGCCATTTCCACATGGGAATTGACGCCCTGCTCGCGCAGCACCGCCACTTTTGGACGGCTCTTCAGGATGGCAGGCGCGCTGGCCATCAGCGTCTTGAGGGAGTCCGGCAGATGCGTGTGCAGACCAGGGTCGCCCAGGGCACCGGCGGCGGCATGTTCGGCATCGGCACAGGCCGGATTGTCGCGCTGCTGGCAGAGCTTCCAGCTGACAGCGTCCCAGACCTGGTGCAGGTCGGAGAGCGGCGCGCTAAAGATCGATTTGGCATCGCGCCAGATTTGCAGCATGTCTTTACCGTTGTCCACTGGGCTGCTGGCCGGACGGGTCTTGCCGACAAAGTGGCTGAAGGCCGACAGACCATGTTCGCGCAGGGTCGCCATGACTTCGGAGCGCTCGCTTGAGCGCACCTGCAGCACGACACCAGGCTCTTCGTTAAACAGGGCCTTGAGCGTCAACTCTTCACGCCGCGCACCCACCTGCCCTGCCCAGTTTTTGCTGTCGCCCACATCCATGCGGCTGTCCGTGATGCCGTCGCCCTCGGTGACCAACATGTCCACATTCAGCGTGACACCGACGCGTCCGGCAAAGGCCATCTCGGCCACCGTGGCCAGCAGGCCGCCATCGCCCTTGTCGTGGTAGGCCAGTACCTGGCCCTTGGAGCGCAGGGCGTTGACGGCATTGACCAGGTTCACCAGGTCTGTGGCGCTGTCCAGATCCGGCACGCTGTCGCCGCTCTGATTCAGTGTCTGCGCCAGGATGCTGGCGGCCATGCGGTTCTTGCCGCGGCCCAGGTCAACCAGCACCAGCGTCGTGTCCTCGGTGGCGTTTAGCTGGGGTGTCAGCGTGCCGCGCACATCGGCCAGAGTGGCAAACGCCGTAATGATCAGCGAAACGGGGGAAGTCACCTTTTGCTTGCCCGCTGCCGTGTCCCACTGGGTGCGCATGGACAGCGAATCCTTGCCCACGGGAATCGAGATGCCCAACGCCGGGCACAGTTCCAGGCCCACGGCCTTGACCGTGGCATAGAGCGCGGCGTCTTCACCTGGCTCGCCGCAAGCGGCCATCCAGTTGGCCGACAGCTTGACGCGGGAGAGTTCAATGGGAGCTGCCAGCAGGTTGGTGATGGCCTCGGCAATCGCCATGCGCCCGGACGCCGGAGCGTTGAGCGCGGCCAGCGGTGTGCGCTCGCCCATGGACATGGCCTCGCCGGCAAAGCCTTTGTAGTCAGCCAGGGTGACGGCGCAATCGGCTACCGGCACCTGCCAGGGGCCGACCATCTGGTCGCGGTGGGTGAAGCCGCCCACGCTGCGGTCGCCAATGGTGATCAGGAAACGCTTGGAGGCCACGGTGGGGTGGGCCAGCACGTCGATCACGGCCTGCTGCAAAGTGACAGCGGTCAGGTCCAGCGGCTGGGCGACGCGGGTCATGGTGGACACGTCACGCAGCATCTTGGGCGGTTTGCCCAGCAGCACGTTCATGGGCATCTGGACGGGTGACTCCCGACCTTCGTCCACCACACTCAGCTCGCGCTCCTCGGTAGCGACTCCCACCACCGAGAACGGGCAACGCTCGCGCTCGCACAGGGCCTTGAACAGCTCCAGCGACTCGGGCGCGATGGCCAGCACATAGCGCTCCTGGCTTTCGTTGCACCAAATTTCCTTGGGCGCCATACCGCTTTCTTCCAGGGGCACGGCGCGCAAATCGAACCGGGCGCCGCGTTCGGCGTCGTTGGTCAACTCTGGAAAGGCATTCGACAAACCACCGGCACCCACATCGTGGATCGCCAGGATGGGGTTGCCGGTTCCAGCAGGGCCACCGGTCTGTCCCAGCGTCCAGCACTGGTTAATCACCTCCTGGGCCCGGCGTTCAATCTCGGGGTTGCCGCGCTGAACCGAGTCAAAGTCCAGGTGCGCCGCGTTCGCCCCGGTGGCCATGGAGCTGGCGGCGCTGCCGCCCATGCCGATGCGCATGCCGGGGCCGCCTAGCTGAATCAAGAGGCTACCGGTCGGAAAAGCAATCTTGTGCGTCTGCGTCTGGTCGATCACGCCCAGGCCGCCGGCAATCATGATGGGCTTGTGGTAACCGCGCTGCAGCGTGTCTTGGTCCGTGACCACAGACTGCTCGTATTCGCGAAAGTAGCCCAGGAGGTTGGGCCTACCAAATTCGTTGTTGAAGGCGGCGCCACCCAGCGGACCTTCAATCATGATTTGCAGCGGGCTGGCAATGTGCTCGGGTTTGCCATCGGCCCGGTCCGACATGCCGCCCCAGAGCTTGGAGACGGTAAAGCCGGTGAGGCCCGCCTTGGGCTTGGAGCCGCGCCCGGTGGCGCCCTCGTCGCGGATTTCGCCACCGGCGCCGGTGGAGGCACCGGGAAAGGGCGAAATGGCAGTCGGGTGGTTGTGGGTTTCCACCTTCATCAAAATGTGCTGGGTGGCGCTCTGCTTTTCGTAGGCGGCCAGGCTGCCGTCGCCCTTGCCACCGGTGACACTGGCGGCGGCGGTCGCCACAAAGCGTTCGACCACCGAGCCTTCCATCACCGAGGCGTTGTCGGAATAGGCCACCAGCATGTGCTGCGGGTTCAGCTTGTGGGTGTGGCGGATCATGCCGAACAGGCTGCTGCTCTGGGCCACGCCGTCGATGGTGAACTCGGCGTTGAAAATCTTGTGGCGGCAGTGTTCGCTGTTGGCCTGGGCGAACATCATCAGCTCCACATCCGTGGGGTTGCGGCCCAGTTTGGTGAAGGCAGCCACCAGATAGTCGATCTCGTCGGCGGCCAGGGCCAGACCGAAGGTGGTGTTGGCAGCCAGCAGCGCGGCCCGGCCACCGCAGAGCACATCCACATGGTCCATGGCCGCGGGTTCGAGCGCATGGAACAGGTCGTTGGCCTGGATGCGGTCCAGCATGGCGCTTTCGGTCATGCGGTCGTGCAACAAGGCGGACACTGCCTGCAACTGCTCGGGCGTCAGCGTGGTCTTGCCCAAAAGCGGGTTCTTGAGCGTCAGCCGGTACTCCACCAGACGCTCAACGCGCTTGATGCCAAAACCGCAGTTGTGCGCAATGTCGGTAGCCTTGGATGCCCAGGGCGAGACCGTGCCAAAGCGCGGACTGACCACAATGGCCGGACCCTCACTAGCGCCGGTGTACGGGTCGCCATAGGTGAGCAGGGCCGACAACTGGCCGGAAGTGGCGGCGTCCAGCACGGATTCGCTGGCCACCAGGTGGATGTAGCGACCGGCAATGCCGGTAATTTTTTCGTGAATGCCCTGCAGCGCGGGCAAGAGTTGCTGGATACGGAAGCTGCTCAGGGCGTTGCCGCCTTCGAATGGAGAAATGTGCAAGGTCACTATGCGGGCCTGGAAGAGGGGCTGAAAGGTGCTGCTGTGAAAGCGCGGACGGGAACGCAGGCAATTTTACCCGCGCCCCATCCCGTGCCGTAGGCGATGGGATAATTCGCGCCATGACAATCACCATCAAAGATGCCGAGGGCATTGCAGGCATGCGCCTGGCTGGCAAGCTGACCGCCGAAGTTCTGGACTATCTGGCCCCATTCGTGAAACCAGGCGTGACCACCAACGAGCTGGACAAACTGGCACACGACTACATCGTCGATGTGCAAAAAGCCATTCCAGCGCCGCTGAATTACACCGGTGGCGGCAACACGCCCTATCCCAAATCGATCTGCTCGTCCATCAACCACCAGGTCTGCCACGGCATACCCAACGACAAGCAGCTCAAAAAAGGCGACATCGTCAACCTGGACGTCACCGTCATCAAGAACGGCTGGCATGGCGACAGCAGCCGCATGTACATCGTGGGCGACGCCTCGATTGCCGCCAAGCGCCTTTGCAGCCTGACCTATGACGCCATGTGGCATGGCATCAAGATGGTCAAGCCGGGCATTTACTTGGGCGACATCGGCCATGCGATCCAGACCTTTGCCGAGAAGAATGGCTTTAGCGTGGTGCGCGAATTCTGCGGCCATGGCATCGGTCGCGGCTTTCATGAAGAGCCGCAGGTGCTGCATTACGGCCGCCCCGGCACGCTGGACAGGCTGGTCGAAGGCATGACCTTCACCATCGAACCCATGATCAACGCTGGCAAGCGTGATATCAAGGACGGCCCCGAAAAGGACGGCTGGAGCATTGTCACCAAGGACCATTCTCTGTCCGCGCAATGGGAGCACACGGTGCTGGTCACGCCCACCGGCTATGAGGTGCTGACCCTATCCGACGCCAGTCCGCCGATCCCCGCTTTTGTGGCGGCCTTTTTAGCGACCACGGCCTAATCCACATGACCGACATTGCTGCGCTGCGCGACGCTCACCGTGCCCAAAAAGCGGCCCTGCTGGCCACTCTGGGGGAGCGTGCCGCGCCCACCCGCACCGTGCGCAATTCCCTGCGCCGCATGTCGGACTTGGTGGACTCCATGCTGGTTCAGCTCTGGCAACTGTCGGGAATGGGGGAACCCTATGCCTTACTGGCCGTGGGTGGCTTTGGCCGTTGCGAGCTGTTTCCCTATTCGGATGTGGACGTGCTGGTGCTCTTGCCCGATGGCAGTTCGGCCGAGGACGACGCCGACCTGAAGGGACGCATAGAGGCCTTTATCAGCAACTGCTGGGACCTGGGACTGGAGATAGGCTCCAGCGTGCGCAGTGTCAGCGAATGCCTGAGCGAAGCGGCGCGCGACGTCACCATTCAGACCGCCCTGCTGGAGTGCCGCTGCATCACCGGCAATGCCAGGCTTGCCAGTCGGTTCCAGAAGGCTTTTTTTGCGGCCATGGACTCCAAGGCTTTTTTTGTCGCCAAGACTCTGGAGCTGGGCCAGCGCCACACCAAGTTTGAGGACACGCCCTACGCGCTGGAGCCCAATTGCAAGGAGTCACCCGGCGGTCTGCGCGATCTGCAGGTGATTTTATGGGTGGCCAAGGCGGCAGGCCTGGGTGACAACTGGAAGGCCCTGGCGCAAAACGGTCTGGCAACGGCCTTTGAGGTACGACAGATCCAGCGGAACGAGGCGCTGCTGCTGCAGATTCGCGCCCGCCTGCATCTGCTGGCCAAGCGGCGCGAAGACCGGCTGATTTTTGACCTGCAAAATGCCGTGGCCGAGGCCTTTGGTTACAGCCACAGCGAGGCCGGTGACGACGGCAAGGGTATGGTGCGCGCCAGCGAACATCTGATGAAACGCTATTACTGGGCGGCCAAGGCGGTCACCCAGCTCAGCCAGATATTGCTGATGAATATCGAAGAGCGGCTCAGTCCCTCCACCCATGCACCCCACCCCATCAACGAGCGCTTCAATGAAAAGGCCGGCACGCTGGATGTGGCAAGCGACGACCTGTACCAGCGCCATCCGCATGCCATTCTGGAAACCTTTCTGGTCTACCAGAGAACGGTCGGTATCAAGGGCCTGTCGGCGCGCACCCTGCGCGCCCTGTACAACGCACGCGACCTGATGGACTCCAAGTTCCGCCAGGACCCGGTCAACCGCGCCACCTTTATGCAAATCATCATGCAGCACGACGGCATTACGCACGCCATGCGGTTGATGAACCAGACCTCGGTGCTGGGCCGCTACCTGTGGGTGTTTCGCCGCATCGTCGGCCAGATGCAGCATGACCTGTTCCATGTCTACACGGTCGATCAGCACATCCTGATGGTGTTGCGCAATGTGCGGCGCTTCTTCATCGTCGAACACGCGCACGAATACCCGTTCTGCTCCCAACTGGCCTCAGGCTGGGACAAGCCCTGGGTGTTGTACGTGGCGGCACTGTTCCACGACATTGCCAAGGGCCGCGGCGGCGATCACTCCGAGCTGGGCCAGGTCGAAGCCAGGCGCTTTTGCAAGGTCCACGGCGTTGAGGCCGAAGACACCGCCTTAATTGAATTCATGGTGCGCGAGCACCTGACCATGAGCCGCATCGCGCAAAAGTCCGACCTGAGCGATCCCGATGTGATCGCCGCCTTCGCCAAGCGCGTGGGCAATGAGCGCAATCTGACCGCCCTCTACCTACTGACGGTGGCCGACATCCGAGGCACCTCACCCAAGGTCTGGAATGCCTGGAAGGGCAAGTTGCTGGAAGATCTGTACAAGTACACCACACGCGCCCTGGGTGGTCGCGCTCCCGATGCGCACGCCGAGGTAGAGGCGCGCAAACGCGAGGCCCTGGTGATGGTGGCGCTGTACGCCATGCCGTTTGAGGCCCACAAACCACTGTGGGACACGCTGGATGTGAGCTACTTCATGCGCCACGAGGCCAGCGACATCGCCTGGCATACCAAGCAGATTTCCCGCCATGTCGACACCAAGACACCCATCGTGCGGGCGCGCCGCTCACCAATTGGCGAAGGCCTGCAGGTGCTGGTCTATACCCATGACCAGCCGGATTTGTTTGCGCGCATCTGCGGCTACTTTGACCAGGGTGGCTACAGCATTTTGGATGCCCGCATCCACACCAGCAAAACCCATTACGCGCTCGACACCTTTCAGGTGATCATGGCTGGAGGTATTGACGAGCATTTCCGCGAACTAACCTCGATGCTGGAAACCGGCCTGGCCGACGCCATTGCCAAGCAAGCCCCCTTGCCAGCGCCGAGTCGTGGCCGGGTATCGCGCCGCGTCAAGAGTTTTCCTATCGCGCCACGCGTGAGTCTGCGCCCGGATGAAAAGGCGCAACTCTGGCTGTTAAATGTCTCGGCGAGCGACCGCCAGGGCCTGCTCTATTCCATAGCCCGTGTATTGGCGCGCCACCAGATCGAGGTGCAACTGGCCAAGATCGTGACCCTGGGCGAACGGGTGGAAGACAGCTTCCTGATCCACGGCCCCCAGCTACAACACAACCGTGCGCAAATTGCCATCGAGACCGAGCTGCTGGACGCGATGGCGTCTTGAGCGCACCCTCATCACATATTTTTCAAAAAAATCCGTATAAAACTTAACATTTCACTAAAAAAATGATTTTTTAGTGACTTATATTGGACTCCTGCTGGCGACTCAGAGCAGCAGCGTCCAGGTTCAGTCCAGAGAATTGGACTTGGTACTTTTTCCATCTAACCTACCAAAAAGAGAGTAGTGACATGAAAAATATCAACAAAAGCGCAAACACGAAAAACCAAAGTGGTCAAGGGATGACCGAATACATCATCATCGTGGCCTTGATTGCCGTCGCGGCCATTGCAGCCTTCCAGTTCTTCGGCCAAACCATTCGCAGCCAGACCTCCGGCATTGCCCATGAGGTGGCTGGTCAGTCTGCCACCACTGCGATTACGGATGCACAGACCAGCGCCGGCAAGACCGATGCGGAACGCAATAAAAAGGGCCTAGACGCCTACAACAGCGCCGACAAGTAAGGGCAGCGCTCATGTGGACCAAGCCCACGCGGGCTTGGCCGACATCAAGGAGTAAGTGCGGTCAGGCCGGTCAGGCCTTGATCTACGGGCTGTTCATGTTGACGGCCGGTTTGGCTGCGCTTTTTTTTCTCTTTAACGTCGGCCAACTCACGCAGGAAAAGGCCAAGCTGGTCAATACCAGCGACGCCGTGGCCTATAGCGCGGGAGTCATGCAGGCTCGCGCCATGAATTTTGCGGCCTATACCAACCGCGCCCTGATTGCCAATGAACTGGCCATCGCCCAGTCGGTCAGTCTTGCCTCCTGGGGCGACTATCTGGTGCAGCACGGCGGCAGCGCGTTGGGCCTGGGCTGCAGCTCGGCGGGCGCCTATTCGGAGCCGGCGGCAGAGTGGATGCTGAGGTATCTGCCGGTGTGCTTGAGCCTGGGCACCAGCACGCAAGGCAATGTCTTGATAGCCGCTGACAACGCCATCCGGGTGGCCACCAGCGCGGCTACGGCCCTGTCCGAGGCTTTCAAGACACTCAACCAGACGGCCCAAATCGTACTCAAAACATCACAGGATGTGCTGGCGCTGGTCTTGCCAGTGGCGCGCCTGTCGGTCATGCAGGATGTGGCCGACGCCAATTACCAGGGCGATGGTGCCGTCCGGGTCGATGTGATTCCGCTGCGAGACACCTACTACTGGTTCCACAAAGACACGGTAAACCCGCTCAACCCCAGTCCTATGGTCCAGATCTATGCAGGCGCCCAAAGACACGCCTACGCGACCTGGTCGTCAACGTGGTCAATCGGGACGGACTCACCCCATCACGCACTTGGTCGGACACGGCCCTCATCCCGCAAGCCGATTGCCTGTTTTTGGGCGTCTACAGAAACCACGTCGAGCGCAGCGGAGGCACACAACTCATAGGCTTTGACGAATGGCGCGCCACCGACCAGGCCACCTATTACCGATGGAATTTGCAGACCCCAAAATGGTCTCTCCCCTATTGCGAGGAAAGTGCACAGACCTTGGGCAACGGCGACCAGCGCGCCAGCGCCAGCGGAGTCACCACGGCTTCCAGTCACCACTGGAAATACAGCGGAATTCCCGGCTTTGCCGAACTCTCCGCCGAGGCGCTGCAAGACCCTGACCCCAGAGCGCAATTTGCGGTGCGTGTATTGCGCGAGTCCAACCAAACTCGCACCTCGGACGCCCGCGCTGACATCAAGACCACGGCACGTTTGAATGCCTACAACAACGCAGTGCCTACCGATGCACTCACCCAAAGCAAGGTCTATGTCGGATTGTCGGCCGCAGAGACATTCTTCAAGCGACCCACAGAGCGCGGCGACGGCATGCAGGAAATCGGCAGCCTCTTCAATCCCTATTGGCAAACCCATTTGATGCCGGTGCCCGACTCGGTGCGTGAAGCAGCACAGCTGCTGCAGGGAGTGGTAACACCATGAAAGTCAACACCCTGCCGACATCGCGAGCCCACCAAGAAAAAGGGCAAGCCTTGATTGAATTTTTGGTGGTCGCGCTGGCCCTACTTCCGCTTTTCTTGCTGATCCCTGTAATTGCCAAATACCAGAGCATCGCGCAGGCCACCCAAATGGCCAGTCGCTACGCCGCCTTCGACGGTCTGGTTCGCAATGAGGTGCAAAACTCCAGCAAGCCCCTGGACCAACTGC
>TBL_comb47_HYPODRAFT_10006346_pt1 | contig 12803 bp, 12 predicted proteins | sample TroBogypolimnion_40_FD_10682 | JGI IMG/M metagenome (IMG submission 10682)
GAGCAGATCATTAATACCGGTATTTGCTCTGTCTGCTTCAAAAGTAATAGGAGTAAATAATTTCCTTGATTTCGTTGCTAAATATTTCCCATCTCCGGTAGATAGAGGCCCGGTTGAAGCTGAGTTAAAAGATAAAGGTACAAAAGTACAAATTAAATGTGATGCAGCCGGTGAAGTTTCAATGTTAATTTTCAAATCTTTATCCGAACAGCATGTCGGTGAAATTTCCATATTCAAAGTTTGCAGCGGTTCTATCTCTGCAGGCATGGACCTTGTTAATACCAAACGAGATAAAACTGAAAGGCTTGGACAGTTGTTTGTTATGAATGGTAAAACAAGAAAAGATGTTGCAAAATTAAATGCAGGGGATATTGGCGGCGTTGTAAAATTAAAAGACAGCCATACCGGTGATACACTCGCTTCTCCTAATTTTACTGTTGTAATTCCTTCAATAACATTCCCTGAACCGATCATAGAAAGCGCTATTAAACCCAAAGCTAAAGGGGATGAGGATAAAATTGCTGCCGGTCTGCATATTGCACATCAGGAAGACCCGACCTTTGAAATGAAATTCGATCCTGAATTAAGCCAGACTATTATTGCCGGACAGGGTGAGTTACAGTTGAATCTGGCAGTAAAATTACTTAAAGACAGATATAATGTTGAAGTTGAATTAGTTGAACCAAGAATTCCTTACAGGGAAACAATAAAAGGCAAATGCGAAGACGCGGAATTCAAGCATAAAAAACAATCAGGCGGAAGAGGCCAGTATGGCCACGTTCATCTTAAACTGGAACCGCTTGTAAGAGGAACCGGTTTTGAATTTGTTGATGCAATTGTCGGCGGTGTTGTACCGGGAAGATTTATTCCTGCCGTAGAAAAAGGCGTTATAGAAACTATGACCAGAGGAGTTCTGGCAGGTTCTAAAGTAATTGATGTTAAAGTTACATTATTTGATGGTACTTATCATGATGTAGATTCAGATGAAATGTCTTTCAAAATTGCTGCTTCTCAGGCATTCAAAAAAGGATTTCAGGAATCAAGGCCTATAATTCTGGAACCTATTTATGAAATTACAATTAAAGTTCCCGAAGAATTCATGGGCGATGTAATGGGCAATATATCAAGCAAAAGAGGAAAAATTCTTGGTATGGATTCCGATGGTTCATTCCAGATTATTAAAGCTTTATCTCCTCTTGCAGAACTTTATAAATACTCAACAAGCTTGCGCAGTTTAACCGCGGGCAGAGGCACTTATTCACGTAAATTCTCTCATTACGAAGAAGTACCTAAAGAAGTTGAAGTAAAGATTATTGAAGAGTACAAGAAATCTAGAGAAGAAGAATAATAATAATTTAATTATATTAAGGCGGAAGGTTTTCTTCCGCCTTTTTTTTTTGAGGTTACTATGGATATGCTTTTTTCCCCCTGGCGTTCTAATTACATGGAGTCATTTAAAGATAAAAAAAATGACTGTGCCTGTATATTCTGCGATGTTCCCAATGTTGAAGTACCGGGTAACAGCGACCTGATTGTTAAGAAGAATAAACTCACCTTTACGATGCTTAATCTTTATCCTTATAACAGCGGGCACTTAATGATAATACCATACCGGCATATATCCGACTTTAACCAGCTGACTGTAGAAGAACTTGCTGAAATGATGACTGAAAGCCAGAATATGATTAATGCACTATCTAAGATCATGGCGCCTCAGGGTTTTAATATGGGAATGAATATAGGCAAAGCCGCCGGTGCAGGTATTGATGCACATTTGCATCTTCACATTGTGCCGAGGTGGATAGGTGATACAAATTTTATGCCTGCCGTAGGTGAGGTAAAAGTAATTTCGCAGGACCTGCTTGATATTAAGCAAAAGCTGGCTGAAGTATTAAAATAATTTTAGCCTTGTATAATAAAAAGCAGATATGATAAAAGTCTTAATAGCTCCCAACAGTTTTAAAGAATGTGCATATTCCACCGATGCGGCAAATCTGATTGCCGATTCTCTTAAAAAGGGATTTCAAAATCTGAATAAAAAAAATCATATTACGGAATTTCCAATCTCTGACGGCGGTGACGGGTTTCTGCAAGTTGTGAAAAAACATTTCAAAACTGATACTATTTATTATAAAATTTCTTCAATTACCGGCAGCAGTACAATAAAAATCCCGGTAGAATATTCTAAGAATAAAGAAACTTTATTCATTGAATCTGCTCAGATAATTGGTTTAAAATTAGTACCGAAGAAATTGCGGAATCCTATGAAACTGAGTTCTGCCCCGCTTGGAGAATTGCTGCTCAAAATAAATTCTGATATTGCAAAGAGTAAAATAAATGCAAAAAAAGTTGTCATTGGAATCGGAGGTACAGCAACCAATGATTTAGGAATGGGCTTGCTTTCGAAATTTGAGTTTCAGCTGTCTGATAAGAATTGTAAGAGACTTGATGCAATTCCAAAAAATTTTCTTAAAGCTAATGTATTTTTTTACCATCCTGTAAAATTGAATTTTAAAATTCAAATTGTTACGGATGTGGAAAATCCTGTTTTAGGAAGTACCGGAGCTACAAATATTTTCGCACGGCAGAAAGGTGCCGGTGAAAAAGATATTACCGTAATGGAAGAAGGTTTTGAACATATTTTAAATTTGTGGGGTGTGAATGGGGAAAAAGTCATGCAGCTTTCAGGGGCCGGGGGCGGAGTGGCTGCGGCTTTACAATACTTTTTTGGTGCAAAAACGATAAATGCAAAAAAATTTATATTACATCATTTGGGCTTAGCTAAAAAAAATCATAATTTTAATATAGTTATAACAGGCGAAGGCAGCCTCGATAATCAAACTTTATTGAATAAAGGGGCTATGATAATCTATGATTGCTTCAAAAGCAAAAATGCCGGCATTTATTGCATTTGCGGGGAGGATAATCTGATTAAAAAGCCTGATACATTGAAAACTATAGAATTAAGAAGTTTTTTCGGCAGCAGGGAAGAATCAATTAAAAAATTTTCTAAGGGAATTTCTTTTGCCTGCCAAGCAATTATTAATGATATTTCGAAACATAATTTTAAAGGATAAAATAGATGCAGCAGGATTTTGAAAAACTGGATAAAACAAGAGTTCAGGCTCTTGATGATATTTTAGGTGTGCCTTTTAAGGTTTTAAAGGACGGATTTATTAGAGTGGTTGATTATATGGGGTGCGATTCATCAATTGTACAGGCGGCACGTGTTTCCTACGGAGCCGGTACAAAGAAATTACGTGAAGATGAAGCTTTGCTGCGCTATCTTTTAAGGCACCGCCACACTTCTCCATTCGAAATGTGTGAAATTAAATTCCATATCCGCGTACCTATGGATACCTGGCGGCAGTGGATAAGGCACCGTACTGCTAATGTAAACGAATATTCAACACGGTATTCAATTGCTATTGATTCTGCTGAAACAACAAACCCGGATGAATGGCGCACGCAGTCATTCACAAACAGGCAGGGAAGCGCCGGGGGTTTAGACAGTGCAATTGGCGCCGGATTATCGGCTCAAGAAGCTGATTTCCATAAATTATCAAGAGATTTGTACAATAGCAGAATTGAAGCAGGAGTGGCAAGGGAACAGGCACGTAAAGACCTTCCTCTTTCAACATATACTGAAGCTTACTGGAAAATTGATCTCCATAACCTGCTCCATTTTCTTGAATTAAGAATGGAAGTAAATGCCCAGTTTGAAATAAGGCAGTATGCCAATACTATCTTTGAAGAAATTATTAAAAGGTGGCTTCCTCTTACATATAAGGCTTTCATTGATTACAGTTTGGAATCTATGTTCTTTAGCGGATTGGAAATGAAGGTAGTTCGCGAAATGATCCTTGGCAATAAAGATACTATAAAGAATTTCTACGAAGAATTCGGCTGGCTTAAACAGGACGGCACAAAGAACATGAATAGCAGAGAATTATTCGAATTTGAAGAAAAGCTGAATGGGTTATCTTTACCTTTGCCCATTTAATATTTCTCATTTCTAAAGGGGAAAAAGAGTATATTAGACAGGCATTTGATTAGTATTTGTAAGGCTTTTTGTTGAAATTAATATTAATTGCTGCAATTTCGCAGAATAATGTAATTGGAAATAAAGGGCGGATGCCCTGGCATTCAAAAGAGGAATTTGGCCATTTTAAGGAGAAAACGATTGGTTTTCCCGTTTTGATGGGGAAAAACACATTTAATTCTCTCGGAAAACCCCTGATTGGAAGACTAAATATTGTAATTACTTCACATCCTGAATTATTTTCTCAATTTGAAGATGTTAAATGCTTTTTTAATATTTCGGATGCTCTTTTTTTCTGTAATAACGGTAATTTTGAAAAAGTATTTATAATAGGCGGAAGAAGATTGTTTGAGGAAATGATGCCAATTGCGGATGAAATGATGTTAAGCAGAATGAGATTTGATGCCGATGGAGATACATTTTTCCCTGAAATGAATTTTAATGATTGGAATGAAGTTAGCAAAGAAGAGTTTAACGATTTTGAATTTGTAACCTATACAAAGAAGAAATGATATGAGCAGTGCCAAAATAAAAATATTATCTGATTCTGTAGCCAATAAGATTGCTGCCGGTGAAGTAGTACAGCGTCCCGAATCTGTGGTTAAAGAACTACTTGAAAATGCGCTTGATGCAAATGCCAAACATATTGACCTGGTTATTAAAAATGCGGGCAAAACCCTAATTCAGATAATGGATGATGGAGAGGGAATGGGGCCTGAAGATGCAATAAAATGTCTTGAAAGACATGCTACTTCTAAAATCTCCTCATTCGATGACCTGCAAAAACTCTCTTCATACGGATTCAGAGGGGAAGCTCTTTCATCTGTTGCAGCAGTAAGCCAACTGGAAATTAAAACAGAAAGAGCAAGTGATGAAATAGGGACAGTTGTTAGAGTTGAAGAGGGAACCGCATCTCTTGAGAAAGGTTCATTTGCAAAAGGTACTTCAATTGCTGTTAAGAATTTATTCTACAATACTCCCGCACGCAGAAATTTTCTAAAAAGTAATTCTACTGAATTAAAACATATAATTGAAACATTTAAGAAAATTGCATTAAGCCATCCGGAAATTTCTTTCAGGTTTGTTAATGATGATGAAATAATTTTTGAATTTAATGAAGAAACTCTGGAAGAAAGGGTAAAAAATGTAATTGCGCCGGGTATTTCGGATAACGTGATATTTGTAAATGAGATAACCGATTTTATAAGCTTGTACGGATATATTGCCAAACCCACATATTTAAGGAAAAGCAAAGGGGAACAATATTTCTTCCTTAATAAGCGTTATGTTATAAGTAAAATTGTTAATCATGCAGTTTTTTCCGCTTATGACGATCTGCTTGATAAAGGGGATTACCCGTTTTTTGTTCTCTTTATGGATATTGATGCATCAAGAGTTGATGTGAATGTTCATCCGGCAAAACTTGAAGTAAAATTTGAAGATGAAAAAGATATTTATTCATTTGCACATGCAGTAGTAAAAAAAGCTCTCGGTAGTCATGACCTGGTGCCTTCAATTACATTTGCAGATGATAAAGATGATAAAAGCAAATTATCCTACACCGGTTTTCAGAAATCGGAAAAACAGGATTTTAGCGACAGGCCCGCTTTTGTTCAAGGCGCTTCTTCATCTCCCAAAAAGAAATCTATTTTCAGTGATGATGAAATAGATGCTTTATTCGGAAGCATTAATAGTGAAATAAGGCAAAGTGCACCTTCAGTTTCAGTTGATGACCCTTTTTCAGAAAAAAATGTTAAAGAAATTTCCAGTGCTCATTCCGGTGAAGATGATGACAGTTCCTCCTTCATCATTTCCCTTCACAATAAATATATATTATGCCAGATTAAAAGCGGGCTGATGATTATTGACCAGCATGTAGCCCATGAAAGAATACTCTACGAAAAAGCAATGAATTCGTTTAATAACGATTTCCCCTTTTCGCAGCAGCTTCTCTTTTCTCAGACTTTGAATTGCGATCCGGCTGATTACCAGCTTATCCGCGAGCTTCAACCATACCTTACAAAACTTGGCTTTGATATTAAATTCTTCAGTAAAAACACGGTTGTTATTGATGGTGTGCCTTCCGATGTAAGACTCGGTACCGAGACAGATGTTCTAAAAGAAATTATTGATGAGTACAGGAAAAATTTTCAGGAAAAGAAACTGGAAGAGAAAGATAATATTGCTAAATCCTTTTCCTGCAAAGCTGCTATTAAAGCAGGGGATAAACTTTCGGAACGGGAAATGAGGGTGCTTGTTGACCAGCTGTTTGCAACCTCAATGCCTTATGTTTGTCCGCATGGAAGGCCAATCGTTATAAAAATCTCTCTTGAAGAATTTGATAAAAAATTCGGCAGAACTTAATTCTTTCTGCTGTTGTTTTGTATATAATTCAAAAAAAGGAGAAAATCCGCGGATGGATAAAATTAAAATGACACGGGAGCAGTTTTTTGCAAAAGCAGAAAAGGCTCAAACAAATGAATTGAAATATACCACCGTTTCAAGCAAAGAAATAAATTTACTATACACACCGGAAGATATTAAATCAGATTATAACGAAAATATAGGTTTTCCCGGGGAATACCCGTTTACCAGAGGTATACATTCAACAGGATACAGAGGGAAAGTCTGGACAATGAGGCAGTTTGCCGGATTCGGCTCTCCGGAAGATACCAATCAGCGTTTTAAATACTTACTTGAGCACGGACAAACAGGGCTTTCAGTTGCTTTCGATTTACCTACTCTAATGGGATGCGATTCTGATTCTGAAGCTAGCAGAGGAGAAGTAGGCATTTGCGGTGTTACAATATCTTCGCTTAAAGACATGGAAGCATTGTTTGAAGGTATTCCATTACAGGATGTTTCAACTTCAATGACAATTAACTCCCCGGCAGCCATAATATTTGCTTTTTATCTTGCAGTTGCAAGAAAGCAGGGAGTAAGTTTCGATAAATTGCGCGGTACACTTCAGAATGATATTCTTAAAGAATATATTGCACAAAAAGAATTTATATATCCGCCGCGCCCTTCAATGCGCATTATTACCGATATGATAGAGTATTGCACCAAAGAAGTACCGCAATGGAATCCGGTATCTGTTAGCGGTTACCATATACGCGAAGCAGGTTCAACTGCTGCACAGGAACTTGCATTTACGCTGGCTGATGGTTTTGCATACATTGAAGCATGTATTGAAAGAGGATTGGATGTAGATGCTTTTGCACCAAGAATTTCGTTCTTCTTTAATGCACATCTTGATTTCTTTGAAGAGATTGCAAAATACAGAGCGGCAAGAAGAATTTTTGCTAAGCGGATGAAAGAAAAATACGGCGCAAAGAATCCCCGCTCATGGTGGATGCGTTTCCATTCCCAGACTGCCGGATGCACCCTTACAGCACAGCAGCCCGAAAATAATATTGTTAGGACTGCTATTCAGGCACTATCGGCAATATTGGGAGGAACTCAATCCCTTCATACCAATTCTATGGATGAAACACTTGCATTACCGGGGGAAAAAGCGGTAAAAATAGCCCTCAGGACACAGCAGTTAATTGCCTATGAAACCGGAGTAATAAATACCGTTGACCCACTAGGGGGGAGCTATTTTGTAGAAGCCCTGACCGATAAAATGGAAGAAGAAGCAGAAAAAATATTTAGTCAGATTGATGCTTATGGCGGGGTAATTCCTGCAATTGAAGCCGGTTATTTCCAAAAAGAAATTTCAGATTCTGCTTACAGATACCAGAAAGAATTGGAAAATAAGACTAAATTTGTAATAGGCGTTAATGAATTTGTTGAAGAAGGGGAAAAAATTGATATCCCTATATTGGCTGTTTCACCTGAAGTTGAAACAAGGCAAAGAAAAAAGATTGCCGAATTGAAACAGAGCAGGAATATGGAAGCAGTTAAAAACTCATTACGCGAAATAGAAAGTGCAGCGGTTAACGGTAATAACCTGATGCCGGTTTTTATTAAAGCTGCCGAAAATTATGTTACTCTTGGCGAAATGGTTGATCAATTAAAAATACATTTTGGTACTTATGAAGAATCAGTTGTTTTCTAAAGTCAGTGCTTATTTAAGGCTGCTGAGAGTATCCGATTGGATTAAAAATCTATTCGTACTTGTCCCATGGCTCTTTGCTAAACAGATTTTCAATCAGGAAAGTAACATCAAAATATCCATAGCATTTGCTTCTTTCTGCTTGATATCCAGTTTTGTATATACCTTGAATGACCGCTTCGATTGTGAGAAGGACAAGCTGCATCCGGTAAAGAAGTTCAGGCCGCTTGCTTCCGGCGAAATCTCATTTGCAGAAGCATACGTCATTATGGCGCTCCTGTTTATTTTAGCATTTGGTACGGCTGCCTTATTAAATATTAAAGTAATTGTAATTATTGCGGCATATACATTAATAAATTATTTCTATTCGGTTTTCCTTAAAGAAATATTCTTAGTTGATATCTTTTCAATTGCTGCGGGGTTCTTATTAAGGATAGCCGCAGGAGCGGCGGCAATAAATGTTACAATTTCAAACTGGCTGCTGCTGACCGCATTTTTTATTTCTCTTTTCCTCGCAATAATGAAAAGAAGGTCAGAATTCGTACATAGCAGCGGAAGCAATTCAACCAGAAAAGTCTTATCCGAATATGCTCCTCATGTAATAGATCAGATTTCAACAATAACCTCTACCGGTGTAATTATTTGCTATGCACTTTATACTGTTTCGGCTCAGACAATTGCTAATTTTAAAACAGACAGGTTGATATACACGACTCTGTTTGTTGTTTTTGGTATTTTCAGGTATATATATCTGGCTCATAAAAATAAGAGTATAGAAAATGTTACCGAAGTTTTGTTGAAAGATATTCCAATGCTTATTAACCTGCTTTTTTATATTATTAGCGTTACAATAATTATTTATGTAAAATAAAATGACCGGTATATTGTTAATAATGATATTGCTTCTTTTGCTAAGCGCCTATTTTTCGGCGAGTGAGATTGCATTTGTTATTTCCAATAAATTGAAAATTGAAGTCCGGGCCAGAAAAAATAATCTTGCTGCAAAAAATGCCCTTTATTTTGTTAAAAACCCGCAGGTATTTTTCATAACAATATTAATATCCAACACAGTTGTAAATATTACATTTGCTACTGTAATAACAATTTTCCTCGGTTCGGAATTTCATTCTAAAGACTGGCAGATATTACTGATTTCAACTGCTATTATTCTTGTGCTTGGGGAATTAATACCTAAATATCTTGCGCGGGAGCTGCCCGATAGTTTTATTCTTGCTTCGGTACTCCCCCTTAGGGCAATTTCTATTTTATTATTTCCTTTGGTCGGGTTGCTGCGTTATATTACAAAAATATTTACCTTTTCTGAGTCTCTTAGCAAGGAGGAGGAAGTAAATATTTTCGATAAAGATGCGATGAAACATTTAATTACTGAAAGCTCTGAGGCGGGGAAGGTTAAAGAAGCTGATTCCGATGTACTTAATAAAATAATTGAGCTGAAAGAACAAAAAGTTTATGAGGCTATAACGCCCCGTACTGCCATTTCAGGAGTAGATATAAACAGCACTCTTGAGGAAGCTCTAACTATTTTTGTGGAAACGGGCTACTCTAAAATTATTGTCTATGATGAAAATCTTGATAATGTTAAAGGCTTTATAATTGCATATGATATGTTTAAAAATCCTGAAAGCCTGAAAAGCATTTTACGCGATATTATTTTCGTTCCAGAGACAAAGAAAAGCCTTGATATGCTTAATGAATTCCTTAGTAAACATATTTCTATTGCAATAGTTGTAGATGAATTCGGCGGAACCGCAGGCCTTGTTACGGTTGAAGATATTATTGAAGAAATGTTCGGTGAAATTAGAGATGAGTATGATACAGAAGAAGAAATATGCAGAAAGTTAAGTACAGATTCCTTCTTAAGCCCCGGCAAAATGGAAATTGACCATCTTAATGAAGAATTTGAAATGGGTATTCCTTCCGGGGATTACGAAACACTCGGCGGGTTTATTACAGCAAACCTTGGCAGGATTCCTCTAAAAGGGGAAACTGTAAAAATTGGGAAATTCAGTTTTACCATTATCAGATCTGAAAAAACAAGGATAAATCTGGTTAAGATTGTAATAAGCCAGGAGTAGTATATTGTTCAATATATTTTTCTTTGTAAATATCATTCATGGATATGCCACTTCAAAAAATCTCAGATTTTATGCGAATCCTTATCATTCTATTTGCATCTAATTTATAAAATAACGGAGTATTTCAGTGGGACTTTTTTCATCATTGTTTGGTAATAGTAATTATAACAATCTTTCTTACGAGGAATTTAAACAGCAAATTGAAAGTGACAAAAATGCAGTTTTAATAGATGTCCGGACTAAAGAAGAATACAGGCAGGGACATATTCCAAAAGCAAAGAACATTGACATTTCATCTTCCGCATTTCCTAAAGAAATAGAAAAGCTCCATAATTCCAAATCTTATTATGTTTATTGCCGCAGCGGTGCAAGAAGCAGAAGCGCCTGTTCGCATATGAGTAAAGCCGGGCTTGAACAGGTAAATAACTTGTCCGGAGGAATTTTAAGCTGGAAAGGCAAACTGGAACGTTAGTTTTTCCTCTTGACATAATAAAATATTTCTTTTACAAGCGCTAAAGTTCATTGTAAATTGTTATAACAACACAGAAAACTTCCAATAGCAGTTACAGTGGCAGCCACGCATTTCCCCCAATACTCTTTGGCTTGCAAAAAGATGAACTCTATCCCACGTTCCCTTTCTACCAGCAATGCGGGATCTTCGACTTAAAAAGCGAAAGGGACGACGTTTTTTAAGTGTTTCCGGCGCATTTAAAATAATTGCGTTTAAAAATTTAATTAAGTGGAGCGTTAAATGGCACATTTCGACGAGCTCAATAGCAAACACAATTTTATAAAACAACTCATCCCCTAGCCCCTTCTCTTCGGAAGAGAAGGGGAAAAGTCCCATTAATAATAATTTTAAAATATTGTGCTTGGGGATGAGTTCATCGGTCATTAATTTAACTTAAGTGACAAGAATTAAATTGTATTTCCGGTATAACTTTTTACCTTGCCATAAAATAATATTTTACTAATTTTGTTAAAGCAAATATGAGGGTAATAATATTTTATACCGGTATGTTTAGACGGGTTTATCCGCTTTGGGCGGGCTCAACAATCGGCAATAGCATGTTATGTTAATAACTGAAATATAAAAAGTGCGAATTTATTCGGAAGTGGAATGATTGAACTGACCCGCAAATAATAGACAAAAAAAATAGAAAGAAATGAAATGAACATAAAATATGTTACAATATTAATCGTATTATTATTCAACAATAATTATTTCGGTCAAATTATAATTGATAAAATAACCGAACTTGATACATGTGAAAACAATGAGAGAACAAACCAATGGGTGGAATATAATAAAAACATGTATACTTCATTTACTGAAGAAGTTTTTCCTGAAATAATGAAATCAAATGTATTTAACAATATTAAAGATAATGAGTCATTTCTCATTATAGATGATTATTTGCCATTAAGAGGAAGTATCGTAGGTTTCCGCACATTGACATTATTTATAAATGATAATTTATTTTATTGTAAGTGGTACGAGCATATTAATCCCGAAACAAGTTGTAGAAGAATTGACGTATTTAACCGTATAAGAAGTTTGGATAACTATTTTAATATAAAATTATTAAAATATATTTTAGGTGAAAGATATGACCTTCTTTATAAAGAGGGCAAACAAAAATTCAAACAAAAAGTAAATGTACTTTCTGATTGGCCGTTAGAAGTAATCATTTATCGTATTAAAAGATTAGAAGGCAAATGGCATATGGATGTTATACAAATGCAAGATTATATTGGTTATGGAAGGATCTCCGATTAATTCAAATTATTTTATAATAATTTTCAGCTCGCCATGGTGTACCGTGGCGCAATCAGCAAGATTCGGGGGAAAATGATTCTGCACCAGGCGATCATACAAAAACCGGGAGATCAAAATGAAAGCTTTTATTTTTACATTGATGATATCATTACTTATTGTGCAACAAGATACGGTAAAATATGATATTCAAAATATGAAAAATGAATTTATAAAATTAACAAACAATATGGTGCCTATGCGACAATATGTGTTAAAAATATATAAAAAAGGAGAAATATCAATAGATGAGTTAATAGAACATATTTCTGATACTACAAGTTGTAAAGTAAATTATTATTCAATACTAATGAATAGTTATTTATCTGAATTAAGAACAGCAACAATATATTTTGGAGAAGTATGTGCTTATGTAATTGATATGATCCTATTTAAAGAAATTCTTTCTAATAGAAATTACAATGTAGATTATTCTTACCAATTATTTGAAGAATATGATGATTATGTGCATGCCCAGGGATATATAGGATATATAAATTCAATAAAAAGTATAGACAAACATGAATTAATTAATGTACAAGAAAGTTATAGAAAATGGTGGAAAATAAATCACAAAAAAAACCTTAAAGAAATAAGAAAAGAATCTAGGAAAGGGAATGTGCCTCTTGCAGGATCAATTTACCGTTGGTATTAAATATGGATTCGATTTGTTTCAGCTCGCCACGGTACACCCATATGCGTCAACTTAATGAATGAAAATAACAAGAAAGGTGGTTAATTTTGTATAACAAAACGGGTTATACAATGCTAAAAATAGAGAAAAACAGA
>TBL_comb47_HYPODRAFT_10006347_pt1 | contig 12803 bp, 10 predicted proteins | sample TroBogypolimnion_40_FD_10682 | JGI IMG/M metagenome (IMG submission 10682)
CTGACAACCTCATCGCTTTAGATAATGGCGACATCCGCGTGAAGGGCATCACTGAGCTTGAGCAATTTAACGAAACATTTGGTACTCATTTTGAAGTGGAAGATATTGAGACCGTTGCCGGCTTAGTAATTCAACATCTTGGCCGTGTGCCAAAGATGGGTGAGATTATTGAAATGGATGGTATTGAATTTGAAGTACAGCGTGCGGATCCAAGACAAATTCATATTCTGCTTGCAAGACAAAGCAACAAAAAATCCGACTAAGACTCGTCTTGTTTGATCAGCAACCCCAACAAGCCCGTATGAACACTAAGGTATTTTCGATCTTTTTTTTGTTTATTCTGGGTGCGGCACTCGCAGCTAGTGCAGAACTCCCCTACGGCGGCTGGATTCAGATTCCTGTCTTAAGTCTAATTTGGTGGCGGCTTAACCCGCAGACTCCGAACTCCATTAAAAAACAATTCTCATTAGGTCTAGTATTTGGGCTTGCTTATTTTGTTGTTGGTCTATGGTGGCTTTACATTAGCTTGCATGATGTAGGCGGTATGAATGCTGCGCTTGCCTGCATGGGAGTACTTTTACTCTCCGCTTATGTAGCCCTCTATTTTTCTTTAGCGACATTGGCAATTACGCTGTTTAAAAAGAATCGCTTATCAGGCTTATTCCTAGCTTCAAGCTGGGTGCTTGCAGAATTTCTACGCGGTTACATCTTTACTGGATTTCCTTGGATGGGTTTTGCTGAAACTCAAGTTTCTGGGCCATTTTTTCCTCTTGCCCCATATTTAGGGGGACTAGGCTGCACTTTTTTTACTGTTTTTGCCTCATGGCAAATTCTGCAGTTAAAAAAATATTTTTCATCGAGCGCTTTATCTTTAGTGGCAATTTCTATCATCACTATTTTGGCAAGCCAATGGAGCTTTACAAAACCTATCGGCACACCTTTAAAAGTGGAGCTGATTCAAGGTAACTTTTCCCAAAGTTTGATATTTAAACCTGAGGGCATAGTTCAGCAAATTCTGTTTTATCAAAATGCCATTACTCAATCTAAAGCGGAATTAATTATTGCCCCGGAGACTGCTTTTCCCTGGCCTGAAAATCAATTGCCTTCAAGCTTAATGGCGAGCTTAAAAAATTTCTCAAACAGCAATGACAGTAACCTATTATTTGGCCTGATTGGAAGAGAATCTAGCCCTGAGCACAATCGAGAATTCTCCAATCGCGCCCTAGGCCTATCACCTCAGTCGCCGCCTTATGTTTACGATAAAAATCATTTAGTTCCCTTTGGAGAATTTATTCCGCCAGGGTTTCATTGGTTTGTAAATGCTTTTAGTGTTCCGTTGAGTGACTTTTCTAGGGGCGGCATCGATCAAGCGAATTTCAAAATACTCCGAACCAATCAAGATCCAATTTATGCCGCCATTACGATTTGCTATGAAGACGTATTTGGAGGGGAGCTAGCTGGACGACTTCGCAATAGTAGTGAGCCAACCAATTTACTGATCAACCTCACTAATCTTGCTTGGTTTGGAGATTCACAAGCACCCACTCAACAGTTAAGACTCTCGCAACTTCGCTCAAAAGAAACAGGGCTTCCAGCATTACGTGCTACCAATACTGGCATTACTGCGGTTCTTGGTCCCGATGGCAAAGTGCTCAATGCCCTCCCAGAATTTACCCAAGCAAGCCTGAGCGCCCAAGTTCAGGCCTATTCTGGCAAAACACCTTATGTCCTTTGGGGCAATTTACCGATTTTGGGTATTTCTTGCCTACTACTGCTCTGGGGCCTGATTCGTCATAGACGTTTTTAAGCTTTTTAGCTCTAGAGTGCTCTAGCCATGTAAAATCAATGGCTTAGCCAGGTTAATCATGCTTACTTTTCAGCAAATCATTCTCAAACTACAAGATTATTGGGACCAACAAGGTTGTGCCCTATTGCAACCTATCGACCTCGAGGTTGGTGCTGGCACATCTCATACCGCAACCTTCTTGCGCGCCATCGGCCCTGAGCCATGGAAGGCAGCTTATGTTCAGCCTTCTCGCCGACCAAAAGATGGTCGCTATGGTGAAAATCCAAACCGCTTGCAGCACTACTACCAATATCAGGTAGTTCTCAAACCAGCTCCAGAAAATATTCTCGATCTTTATCTAGGATCTCTTGCCGCCTTAGGATTAGACCTTAAAGAGAATGACGTACGTTTTGTAGAGGATGACTGGGAAAACCCAACCCTTGGTGCTTGGGGTCTCGGTTGGGAAGTATGGCTCAACGGCATGGAAGTAACTCAATTTACTTACTTCCAACAAGTGGGTGGACTCGATTGCAAACCCGTTCTCGGTGAGATTACCTACGGCATTGAACGTTTAGCAATGTACATCCAGAATTGCTCTAACGTATATGACTTAGTTTGGGCTGACGGCATCTCTTATGGTGACGTCTATCACCAAAATGAAGTTGAGCAATCTTGCTATAACTTTGAACACTCCAACACTGATTTACTCTTTGCGAATTTCACGAACTACGAGAGTGAAGCTAAACGCTTGATGGAAGTTCCGCTTGCCTTACCTGCTTATGAAATGGTTCTGAAAGCAGCCCACACATTTAATTTGCTTGATGCCCGAGGCGCTATCTCGGTTACGGAGCGTGCAGCCTATATCGGCCGCATTCGCAACCTGTCTCGTGCAGTTGCCCAAGCCTACTTCGAGTCCAGAGAAAAACTGGGCTTCCCAATGTGTCAACGTCAAGCTAAAGCTCAGGCTTAAGCACATCGAGATTTCTGCATTCCATCTATGAGCACATCTAATTCCAAACCTCAATCAGCTACTTTATTGATTGAAGTATTTACCGAAGAGCTGCCACCGAAGTCACTACGTCGTTTGGGTGATGCATTTAGTGAAGGCATCTTTGCAGCTCTCAAATCTGCCGGCCTGACATCTGAATCTTCTAAAGTTATCGGCTATGCCACGCCACGCCGCCTAGCGGCTCAAGTAAGCAATGTCTTGGATCAAGCACCTGATTATCCTGTGCGTGAAAAATTATTACCTACCAGTATTGCATTTGATGCCGAAGGTAAAGCTACGCCACCATTACTGAAAAAGTTGGGTGCCCTTGGGTATGCAGATGTTGATCTGGCTACCTTAGAAAAAGCTGGCGAAGGTAAGAGCGAGGCCCTTTATCTCAATGTGATTGCTAAGGGTGCTGCGCTTAAGCAAACAGCACAAACTGCACTTGAACAGACATTGAGCAAATTACCCATTGCCAAAATGATGCACTACCAAGTACTGCAGAAAAATGGTCAATTAGCAGATGTGCAATTTGCACGTCCTGCTCACCGAATCATTGCAATGCATGGTGATAACACTTTAAACATNAGCGCTCTTGGCATTGATGCANNCAATCAAACTGAGGGGCATCGCTTCCTAGCACCAGGCACTATTACNATNAGNAATGCAGATCTATANGAATCAGACTTGCAATCTAAAGCGAAAATTATTCCGAGCTTTAATCAGCGTCGCGCACAAATTGAAGCCGCCCTATTAAAAGCAGCTGGCGATGACTTGGTATTGATGCCGGACAGTCTTTTAGATGAAGTAACGGCCCTTGTTGAGTGGCCGGCTATCTACGAATGCCATTTTGATCAAGAATTCTTAGAAGTACCGCAAGAGTGTTTGATTTTGACAATGCAGACGAACCAAAAGTACTTTGCACTCACTGATAAGCAAGGCAAATTACGTAATCGTTTCTTAATTGTTTCCAATATTGAAACCAATCGGCCCAATGCCATCATCTCTGGTAATGAGCGTGTAGTTCGTCCACGTCTCTCAGATGCCCGCTTCTTCTTTCAACAAGATCAAAAGCGTCCGCTAGCCTCACGTGTAGCAGATCTCGGTAAGGTTGTGTATCACAATCAACTCGGCAATCAACTTGATCGTACGAAGCGTGTGCAAGGGCTAGCTGTAGGTATTGCCAAGAAATTAGGTGCTGATGAAAAGCTAGCTTCCTGTGCCGCAGAAATTGCTAAAACAGACTTATTAACTGATATGGTTGGCGAGTTTCCAGAGCTACAAGGAATCATGGGTCGTTATTACGCCACCCATGACGGTGAAAATGCAGATGTTGCTAGCGCGTGTAGTGAGCACTATATGCCGCGCTTCGCGGGTGATGCTCTGCCGCAAACTCAAACTGGCACGATTCTAGCGATTGCTGACAAATTAGAAACCTTGGTAGGCATTTGGGGAGTTGGGCTTGCTCCAACTGGCGATAAAGACCCTTATGCATTGCGTCGTCATGCACTAGGTATCTGCCGCTTACTTCTCGAAAAAAATCTCTCGCTCAATTTACCAGAATTAATTGAGCTAGCTCGTGCACAGTTCCCCCAAGCAGATGTTCAAGATAAAGCTAAAGCTGCTGATATCTATGCTTTCATCATTGATCGCTTGCGCGCTTATTTACGTGATCAATCCGTTGCTGGTAAAGCGTTTACTAGCGCCGAGATTGATGCTGTGCTCAGTCAAGATCCAGCGCAAATTAATGACTTGATTGAACGCTTAGCGGCTTTGCGTGAATTTAATGCCCTTCCTGAGGCCGCGCAACTCGCCGCAGCCAATAAACGTATTAGCAATATTCTGAAGAAAACGACCACCGCTATTCCTGCGGCTTGCTCCTCAAAATTACTGCAAATTCCAGCAGAGGCAACATTGCATCAAGCCTTAGAGACAGTTACTCCTGTGCTCAATGCCGCTTATGCAAAACGTCAGTTTGTTGAGCTCTTAAGAGCTCTCGTGGCCTTGAGTGGACCAATTGACCAATTCTTTAATGACGTCATGGTGATGGATCCCAATCCTGAGTTGCGCGATAACCGCTTAGCCCTCCTGCAACAACTTCACCAGAAAATGAATCTCGTTGCCGATCTCGGCAAATTAGCATGAGCAGCAGCTCCTCCAAACTCATCATTCTTGATCGCGATGGTGTGATCAATGAAGATAGTGATGATTATGTGAAATCAGTAGATGAATGGATTCCCCTACCGGGAAGCTTAGAAGCGATTGCACTACTGAACCAAGCGGGCTATCAAATTGCTATCGCAACCAATCAGTCTGGTCTTTCAAGAGGCTACTTCACGATCAATGATTTGCATGCCATGCACAGCAAAATGGATGCTTTACTTAAGCCCTTGGGCGGTCGCATCGATAGTATCTTTTTTTGCCCTCATCAGGACTCACATCAATGTGATTGCCGTAAACCAGCACCAGGTATGATGAAAGAAATCGCCTTACGTTATAAAAAAGTGGGTAGTAGCGAGCCACTATCAGGAGTACCAATTGTGGGCGATTCATTACGTGATCTCCAGGCTGGAGTAGCCTTGGGAGCTCTGCCCCACCTAGTTCTCACCGGTAAAGGTGAGAAAACTCTAGCAAAAGGCAACTTACCTGAGGGTACGCAAATTCATGCGGATCTCATGGCATTTGCAAATGCACTTTTAGAAAATAAGGCTTAGACCAATCATGAAATTGATTCGCTCCATTCTTTTTGCCTTATTTTTGGTAGTGTTCACACCAATCTGGTCAGTGCTTTGCATGATCGCATTTCCATTTTTAAGTCCAGAAAATCGCTACACATTCATAGGACTTTGGAACAAAGTAATTATCGCCCTCTTAAAACCACTGTGCGGCATTCATTATGAAATCCGTGGCATGGAGAATATGAAAGCCGTTCTTAATGAGCGTGTCATTATTCTAAGCAAACATCAATCTGCTTATGAAACGATTGCCTATATTGCCTTGTTACCAAAGCAACTTTGCTTTGTCTTCAAACGTGAATTGCTCTGGATTCCATTCTTTGGTTGGGCCTTAGCTTTACTAAAAATGATTCACATTAATCGCTCCAATAAGCAGACTGCAGCGCATTCAGTAGCGACTCAAGGTCGTAAACGTTTGAGCGAGGGTAAGTGGATCATGCTATTTCCAGAGGGCACCAGAACTCCCACTGGATCAAATAAACCGTATCGTAAGGGTGGCGCTCGCTTGGCAAGCGCAACCGATGCCTTGGTTATTCCCATTGCACACAATGCTGGTCGCTGCTGGCCTAAAAATAGCTTTATCAAACAGCCTGGCACTGTCATTTTCTCTATTGGCCCTGCCATAAGCTCAGCGAATAAGTCAGCAGAAGAGTTGCAACGGGAAGTGGAAAGTTGGATTGAAGCTGAAATGCGTATCATCGATCCTGACGCATATAAATAAGCCAATAGCAATAAATTAATTCTAGATATTGATTTAAGAGGCGAGAACCTTCGCCCATTCAATATAGCGATCAACAGAAATATCTTGAGCTCTTGCCTTGAGTTCCACTTCCGTCAAATTCAATCTATCTGCAAAAGCACTCAGGTTAGTGCGCAGCATTTTTCTTCGTTGAGAAAAAGCCGCAGCAACCACCTTCTCTAAAGAGCTCCATTGTGTATTCGTTAAAGCAAAGTCTCTTCTTGGAATCATACGTACAACAGCTGAGTTCACTTTTGGCTGAGGCTCAAAAGCTTCTGGCGGAACCTCCAATACCAATTCCATATCATAGCGAGCCTGCAGCATCACGGATAATCGGCTGAATTCAGAGCCCCCTGCTTTGGCAACCATTCTTTCCACAACCTCGGCTTGCAGCATAAACACCTGCTCATCGATAAAGCCTGCAGCAGATACCAAATGAAATAGCAACGGCGAGGAGATGTTGTAAGGTAGATTGCCAACCACTTTACACAGACCATGCTTGTTATCGCGATTTTGGGCCCATGTTAAAAAATCAAAATTGAGAGCGTCGCCTTCAATTACTGTGAGGCCCTTGAGATTTTTCTCATTCCAAAAAGATACCAAGTCACGATCAATTTCTAGCAGGTCTAGTTGATCCAGATTGCTAAGTAAAGGCAAAGTTAAGGCGCCAAGACCAGGGCCAATCTCAATGACATGCATATCAGCACTAGGATTGATGAGGGCAATAATGGAATAAATAATTCCGTTGTCCTGCAAAAAGTTTTGGCCAAATCGTTTTCGGGCACGATGCATGTCTTAGCTTTGTTTTCTTTGATTAAGCACTAATTGATAAGCTAAACACAAAGCTTCAAACATGCTGCCAGAATCAGCAATACCTTTACCAGCAATATCTAAAGCCGTTCCATGATCCACTGATGTCCGAATGATAGGCAAGCCTAGTGTGACATTCACTCCATTACCAAAGGTCACAAATTTAAATGGTGCTAAACCTTGATCGTGATACATAGCAATAAAAGCATCTACTTGCGTAAGAGACTCGGGATCAAACATCGTATCACCAGGATATGGCCCAGAAACATTGATGCCCATCTTCTGAGCCGCTTTAATTGCTGGAGTGATTACTTCAATTTCTTCAGATCCCAAGTAACCCGCCTCTCCTGCATGAGGGTTTAACCCAGCTACCCTTATTAGAGGCTTTTGAATACCAAATTTATTTTTTAAATCCTGATTTACGATTTGAATCGTCTCTAAACCAATTCGTAGCTGATAGCTTGTGGTATCTCTTTTAAGGGAAGATGCGTAGTGGCTAACGCAACCCTTAACTCTCTTGAAGAGTTAAGCCCCAAAAATCCACTTGGCAATAATGCACTTAACATCATCACTACATGGGAAACCTTACAACGCTGCGCAAGATACTCAGTATGTCCAGTAAACGCTGTGCCAGCCTCATTGATAATACTTTTTTGAAGTGGCGCTGTTACCATGGCATCAAAACGCCCTTGAAGACAACCATCAATTGCCTGATCTAATAAGCTTACAACGTACTGGGCATTATGAGAATCTAGGATCCCCGCAACTACAGGCAATTCAAGCGCAGTTGACTGAATCTGGAATCGACTAGAAATTTCTGGATCAAGGTTATTAGGTAACTCAAATAATTGATCATTACCCAGTAGTGTGATTTTGGTATCAGCCTGTGCACGCAAAAACGCAAGCGAAGCAGCTAAAGAAACTTCTGGCCCAATACCTGCCGGTTCGCCGCTGCTTACAACCAGATTAACGAGCTGGGCTACTTGCTGCATCATCCACGTTCAGAATTTTTACAGTTGCGTTATCACGCAGTTCACGTATCCATTCTTGATAAGCTTGATCAAACTTTCTTTCACGAATCGCTGCACGTGCAAATTGGCGCTGCTTTTCTACAGTCAACTGGCCTTCACGACGCTCTAGTACTTGAATCAAATGCCAACCAAATTCAGTTTTGACTGGATTACTAACTTCCCCAATTTGCAAACGATTCATAGCTTGCTCAAACTCTGGCACTAAATCCCCAGGACCCATCCAACCCAGCTCACCACCGTTAGGCGCTGAACCATCTTCGGAGTATTTTTTTGCGAGCTCAGCAAAGTCAGCGGTTTTGGCACGCACTTGATCGCGGTATCCAGTCAAACGTCTCTCAGCATCTTGATCACTCAGGCCAGCACGACTTCTGAGCAAAATATGGCGCGCTAAAGTTTGGGTGATAGGAATATTTTGGGGAGTTGTTGATCCAGCATCAGGAGCTACAGCCTGCTGTGTAGGTGCACTTGCACCTGCGGCACGGCGGTCTAAAACTTTCAGTACGTGGTAACCGGCTGGACTCTTCACAACTGCATTAGCAACTTGACCACCCCCGGTATTGCGGATAGCTTCATAAAAGAGTTGCGGCAAACGATCTGGAGTACGGTAGCCCAACTCTTGAAACTTAATCTTTGGATTTTCTTTTGCAGCCATTGCACCTAGCTGTAAAAAATCTATATCTCCACGAGCATCGCGCAATAAGGCATCAGCCTTCTTTTTAGCATCAGCTTGCGCTCCAGCACCAACTCCTGCGTCTACTGGAATGAAGATTTGAGCCACATCAATTTCCTCTAACTCGCCCTTAGCTGCTGGAACTGATTGTGGTGCCCCGCCATTAGTCATTGCCCGAGTACGTTCAGCGATAAAGTTATCTATCTCAGCATCTGATATTTTGAGCTTCCCCTCAACCTCCCGCTCTCGATAACGAGAAACAGTAATATCGTCTTGCAACATTTCCTTATAGCGCTCAAATGTACTCCCAGAAGCAATTACCTTTGCTTTAAATTCTGCATAACTTAGCTTATTCTTTGCAGCAATGTCGCCAATGATTTTGTCTAACTCTTTGTTGGTAACCTTAATTCCTTCTTGTTCGGCATTTTGTAGCTGAATTTTTTCCAGAATAAGTCGATCCAAAATTACTTTTCGCACTGACCCATCTTCAGGTAACTTTACGCCCTGCTTTTTCAGGGCAGCGATGCGATCGTCAATTTCTTTACGGGTTACAAACCCTGTATTCACCACTGCAGCAACGCCGTCAATATTACGAATCTTATTTTCTGTAGCTGCATTTGTCTTTGCTGATTCTTGAGAAAATGTGGTGCTCGCAAATATTCCAAGGCCAAGAAAAATGGCATATAAGGTAATTTTTTTATAACGATTCATACAAAGCATTATTGATAGTTCTCGTATATTGATGGTGGTATAGGCTTGGAGGTAGGCATATATCCAGGAACATTTAGCTTCATGATATCAACTGGATTGCTTCCCGCGCTACCAAAGCCCCTAAATTCAACTTGGAAAAGCACCTGGGTGGTAGTTATTTGAGAGGTATTCAAGACTTGAGAGTAAGCACCGCGGAAAGTCCAGCAGTCCCTAGACCACTCCAGAGCCACCAAGCTATTTAAAGTCTTAGTGGTCAACGCGTCATACCCCCAGCGACCCAAAACTGAAACTTCTCTAGGTAATTGGCCATTGCCCGGAAATATTGTATTGATCGGTAGTGGTAGATGAAGGTGTGAATGTTTGATTATTTTGAACAGATGCCAGCACTGGTGGCGACCAAACATTACGGTAACCAAAATTTAAGCTTCTTCCCTGCGTTGGTCGCCAACTACCACCAACAGTGGTTTGTACAAAACGATTTAATTGAGTGTTGTATTGACCAAATACATCAGCGCTGAAATTACCAAGTAAACGAACCGAACCGGAACCCAAAGTGTCGGAGTAAGTTGTAGGACTAGCAATCGTGCCATTCAAACCAACTCGTTGACCTGTGAACTGCTGCTTTTGAGCAATGGTTACGTTAGCACGCTCTGCCCCAGTATTAGCCTCAATCATGCGGCTCGTTAAGCCCAGTGTGGCTGAATTATTATCTGCTATGCGGTCATTACCAATAAAGGTGTTTTCACTAAATATTTGGGAAACACCAAAGCCAGCGTCTGCCGTATCAAACAAAGGCGTCTGTGCCTGACTCTGAAATGGTGTGTAAACATAAAAGGCGCGGGGCTCCATGGTTAACAACATATCGCGACCAAAGAAGCCTTTGAGCTCAGCTGCATCTCTTTCAAATGCAAAACCAGAATCTAAACTGAAGGTTGGAATAGTAAAACCTTGTGCAACTGGCGCCCCACCCGTTACAAATGGCGTGGCATTATAAGTATTCGACTGAAAGCTGATCTTAGGAGTGATGTAGTAGCCTGGGGTCACTTGCGGTAGAGCCATAGCGCCTTTAATTACCGTTCTATCTGCTTGGCTATAAACACCAGGAGCTGTAGCAGCCAAACTTCCACCAATGTTGTAAGCAAATCTTGTGTAATCCGTTGAAAAGGTAGTAGCTGGACCTGTGGGCAAAGTAACGTACTTACCACTCGTATCTGCTACCGCTGGGGTAAGGCGATTGTTATAGCTGGCGTTAATGTTTGGCATTACGTTATAAGGCGCCTGCACTGTAACAGTAGGATCTGGTTGCAGTGTTTGAAATGTTAATGCTCTAGCTGAGACTGTCCAATTGCTTAAACTTCCCGTCAGGCCTTTGGTAGTTCCCACTTCCTGGCGAAACTGACTCGTAACAGCTCCAGCAATACTCTGCGAGAAATCAGTTGGATATAAATTATCTGAAACACGTGACATATTTGCATAGCCTGACCATGAGCCGGGCATTGGAATGCCGCCGAGCCCCACGCCTCCACTAAATACTTGTCGCTGCTGCCAGTCATAGCGCCAACGATCAGTTCCTGTTTTATTGTCATGGGCCAAGTAATCACCAACTAAAGTTCCGCTGTACTTGCTATCTAGGTAACGGTAGTTAGCGCCAATCTGCAGACCACGCTCACTCATGTAGCGCGGCAGAATTAATAAATCCCGATTAGGGGCTATATTGACGTAATAAGGTTGCGTCACATCAAAGCCATTATTTGAGTTATATCCAGCAACCGGGGCCAAAATACCCGAACGACGCTGATTAGATGTAGGTGCTGTGAAATAAGGAACGTAGGCGATAGGCACATCGAAGAAGTGCATTACGCCATGGGTACCAACCATTTCCTTTTGCTCGTTATCAATCTCTAATGTGCTGGCCGAAAAATACCAATCCATATTTTGTGGTGTACAGGTGGTGTAAGTTGCTTTATCAAAAACAAAAATATCTGAGTTTTCAATAGTGAGTTTTTTTGCAGCTCCATTACCACGGGTGTCGCGTAGTTCGAAGGTGGGTGTTTCCATCTCGCCTTCACGAGCATCGACTTTAAATTTTGCAACTGGTCCTTTAAAGGTAGTGTTACCTTTAGTCAACTCAGCGTTACCTACAAGGTCAGCAATATCCGTATCTGGATCATAAGTAATCTCATCCGCTTTAATTACACCGCCATTACGACGCATTTGGGCGCGCCCTTTTAGCTTCATCTTACGATTGACTACTCCGTCAATAGAATCGCTTGAAGTAAAAGTGAGCGCTTTGCTATCGTCAATTGGAAGTCCTACTCTTAGCTGATCATCTAACTTTAAAACAGTGACATTACCGCGATCTGGTAACAAAACAGTATTCGCATTAGCTTGTGCATTTGTGGGCAAAGGAGCGGGTGCTTGGGCCTGCCCTTGGAGGGCAAATTGAAGCAACGCAACCCCCATCATGACGCGTAGGGCTACATGCAAAAAAAGAGAGGCACGAGGGCCGGCGCGAAGGCGATAATGACTCATAGATCCAGACCGTCTTATTATACGAATCGACCATGACTGACTCACGCCTAAACACCCTCCGTAACTGGCTAAAAGCCCTAGAAGCTAGCTGGCAATTAGATCTTGACTCCTTGATGCCTGCGTCAGCCGATGCCAGCTTTCGACGCTATTTCCGCATTAGGTCCAAAAACCCCAATTTTGGGACTTTGATCGTGATGGATGCTCCACCCCAACACGAGCCCTTAGACGCCTTTATGAAGGTCGATTTATTGCTCTCAGAAGCAGGCTTAAATGTGCCAAAAATCCTTGAGCAAAATATTGTCGAAGGCTTCTTGTTATTAAATGATTTGGGAACAAAAACTTATCTGGCTGAACTGAATACTGAGACAGCAGACCAGCTCTATAAAGATGCAACACATGCATTAGTTCTGATGCAAATGGCAAGCAAGCCGGACGTCTTACCAAACTACGATGAAGCACTATTGCAGCGAGAGTTAGATTTATTTCCAGATTGGTATTTAAAGAAGCATCTCAATCTCACATTAAATAAACAGCAGGAAGAACAACTTAAAAAATCTTTTGAGTTGATTATTGAAAACAATTTGACGCAAGCTAAAGTCTATGTTCATCGCGATTATCACTCTCGTAACTTAATGCTTACGGAAAAAAATAATCCTGGAGTAATTGATTTTCAGGATGCGGTGTATGGCCCCATTACATATGATGCTTCTTCACTATGGCGGGATGCTTATATTGCATGGCCAGAAGAGCGTGTGATTGACTGGGTAATTAAGTTCTGGGAAGAAGGTCGTAAGGCTG
>TBL_comb47_HYPODRAFT_10006348_pt1 | contig 12803 bp, 10 predicted proteins | sample TroBogypolimnion_40_FD_10682 | JGI IMG/M metagenome (IMG submission 10682)
CGCCGCGGCTCCTGTGCTTACAGATGACAAAACCGCTGCCGCCGCACCTGTAGCTGCCGCTCCGGAAGCTGCCGCCGGCAAGACGGAAACATATACTGTGGTAAAAAATGACAGTCTCGGCAAAATTGCCAAGAAGTTTAAGACCACTACTTCCAAGATAAAAGCGGCGAATCAGAAGGTACTCAAAGGAGGCGATCGGATCGTCCCGGGCATGAAGCTCCAGATTCCGGCTCGCTGAAGCAAATATTTTAATGGCTGTTGAAGATAAATTTTATTTTGAGAATGGCCTGTCCCTGAACGAAGTTTTTGCGGGACATATCAATAAAAATGTAAAACAGGCCGGGGATCAGCTTGGTATCTCGCTGGTTTCCCGGGACTTCTGGATCAAACTCTCCGGCTCCCGCGATAAAGTTAACCGGGCAAAAGAATTCCTGAATGAATTGTCGCGCATTTTCCTGTTGCGCGACAGACATTTGGATCAAAATGACTTCGACCAGATTCTTAAAGCTTTCCGGGATCACCGCGATACTGAATTAAAATTGCTTTTTGGCGAAAGAATCGCCGTCGGCTCGAAAAAACGCGATATTATTCCCCGCAGCAAAGCTCAACTTGAATACCTGCGCGCAATCCGCGAAAAAGATATTGTTTTCGGAATCGGCCCGGCGGGAACCGGCAAAACATATCTGGCGATGGCAATGGCGGTCTCGACGCTGCTCAAAGGCAGATTCAGCCGCATCATTCTCACCCGCCCCGCCAAAGAGGCCGGAGAAAATCTGGGATTTCTACCCGGCAATCTTGAAGAAAAAATACTGCCTTATCTGCGTCCGCTTTACGATGCGCTTTATGATATGATTTCTTTTGAAGAAGCCTCTTCGCTGATTGAACGGAACATCATTGAAGTTGCGCCGCTGGCTTTCATGAGAGGCAGAACTTTAAATAACGCGTTCATCATTCTTGATGAAGCGCAGAATACCACGGAAGAGCAGATGCTAATGTTCCTGACGCGTCTGGGATACGATTCACAATGCGTAATTACCGGCGACCCGACCCAGAACGACCTGGCCAAACACGAAAGATCAGGGTTGCTTCACGCGGAAAAAACGTTGCAGGACATTCCTGAAATTGCATTTTGTAAATTTACTTCCCGGGATGTTGTAAGACATGCCCTGGTTGAAAAAATCATCAACGCGTATCAGCAGGCGTTGTAAAGGCAGTCATGTTTTCGTTCATTAAAGATCCTATTAATCGAATGCTCAGCCGCCGCCGGCTGGGACAGCACGGTTTTATCGGCTCCAGAAAACGCCGGACTGAAGACAACCGGCTGATTACCGCAGCCGATCACTCCAAAGTAATCGGGTTTCTCATTCTATTCATTTTATGGTTGTTTTGTGCGGGATTATTATCTTTTCCCACCCACCACGGCGGGAATATGCCGCTGGTTTTGAAGCAGCAGGCTCCTAAAACTATTTTTGCCGACTTCGACTTTTTATATGACGACAAAGACAAAACACTGGAAAAGAAACACCTGGCGGTTGAAGCGGTTCCGCTGTATTTCAAAATTTCTGAAGATGACATCAAGCAAAGCGTCAAAAATGCGGAAGATTTTTCCTCCGCGATAAAAGCCAGGGTAGATGACGAAAAGCAGAAAATTAAGTCTATTCCCGTTAAGAATTCCTATGGCAAATTTAGTTTCCGCGCTGGATAATAATTCCATCCAGGTTTTTTATTCTCTGGTTCAGGATGAACAACTTTGGGAAAATTATTTGCGGCAACTGGAGCTGATTCTCGGACAGGGCATTTTAAGCCAGAAAGACCGGGAAAGCTATAAAGTCGGACAGCAAATCAGGATTATTGACCCCCGCGGCAGAGACCGTTTCCCGAAACAGGCCATTGAAATCATGACGCCGCAGGATGCCGCCGCGGAATTATCCGACTCGCTGCTGAAATATTACTCTTCACAGTCGGACCGGCAGGCTATGCGCAATGCACTGATTCAAGCATCTTCCGCCATCATCGGCGCCAAAGGCAATCTGATCTTTGATCCCGCCCAGACCGAGGTAAAAAAGAAAGAGGCTGAAAAACAGGTGGTTCCGTTCATGGTTGAGATTAAAAAATTTCAGCCGCTGGTTCTAAAAGGCCAGATTATAACCGCAAAAGAACTTAATCTGCTTGGAGCTTACGAAAAAGCAGGACAGGAAAAATTGCAGGACCGTTTTTCTACTCAGGAAGCCATAAGGGATCTTATCTGGAGCCTGTTCCTGATGGTTTTCATAGGCCTTTATATGTTTCATATTCATCCGGAAGTAGTCAAAAGCAACCAGAAAATATGTTTGTGCGCCGCCGTCATCATCATCTCGCTGGCGCTGAACCTGGCGTTTGCCGAGTTTTTTTACTTTTTAAGCTCAAGTTTCGCAATTCCCCCCGGTCTGATTAACGATGCCATCCCGCTGGCGCTGAGCGCCATTCTGCTGGCGGCGATGCTGGGCTTGCGGGTTGCAATATATGTCGGCTTTTTTACTGCCGCAATTACTTCAATGGTCATGGGCAATTCTTTCGATATTGCGATTGAAGGACTGGTGGTCTGCTGTATTTCAGCGCTGGTGGTAAGAAACGCCACAAATTACCGTTCATTTTTTATCAGAAGCGTATTTATTGTGTTTATTTCATTCTGGGTTCTGGATTTCAATCTGTTGTGGCAAATCCAGCCGGAGTCGAAAATGCATTTATGGTCAGCCGGATCAAAAATGCTGTTGTGGTCGGCCGGAGTTTCTTTCGTTAACGGATTCGCCACCGCGACCGTCGCGCTAATTTTGATTTTCATTTTTGAAATGGTTTTTAATATCAGCACCAATATGTCGCTGCTGATGCTCTCCGATTATAACCATCCGCTGCTTAAACGGTTGCAGTTGGAAGCTCCGGGAACGTTTTACCATAGCCTGATGGTCTCCACGCTGGCGGAATATGCCGCAAAAGAAATCAACGCCAACCCGATCAAAGCCAGGGTCGGCGCGTTATTCCATGATATCGGAAAGCTGGCAAAACCGGAATACTTCACTGAAAATAATCTTAATGCGGATAAAAAACACGTTGAACTGCATCCCAGAATGAGCAGTTTGATTATCCAGAACCACGTTAAAGAAGGTATTGACCAGGCCCTTAAATACAATCTCAGAAAAATAATCCGGGATGCCATTCAGCAGCATCACGGCACTGACATCGTTTACTACTTCTACAAACGGGCGCTGGAGGATGCCAAAGATGACGGCTCAACCGTTGATGAGCAGGAATACCGCTATGCCGGCCCTCTCCCGCAGGAAAAGGAAGTCGTCCTGATCAGCCTGGCGGATGCCTGCGAAGCCGCCTCGCGCTCCCTGCCCAAGCCGACGCCGGGCAAAATTGAAAACCTGGTCTGGGAAATATTTCGCAAACGGCTTAAAGACGGCCAACTGGACAATGCAAAACTGACTATTGCCGATCTAGCCAAAATAAGGGAAAGTTTCGTTAAAACCCTGATCACGATGTACCATAGCCGGATTGCATATCCAAAAGATGGAGAGAATGATGAAGACGACATACTCATGGAAGGTAAAAACCCTTCCCCCGCCGAACCGCAAACTGATTAAAAAGATGCTTGAAAAAGCTGCGGCGCTTAGCGGTTTGGATACATCAAAAGACTGGATCGCCAACATGGTGTTTGTCGGAGACAAAGCCATGGCCGGCATCAACTGGAATTTCCTTCAGCACGAAGGCACGACTGACGTAATAACTTTCAGTTACTTTGACGAAGGAGAGGTTGAGCCGGGCGATACCGGGGTTGACCTGGTCGTTTGCGGAGACGTTGCCGTCCGGGAAGGCGCGGCAAGAGAAGATTCTTCCTACGCTGAGGAAATGACGCTTTATATTGTTCACGGTTTTCTGCATGCCTCCGGCGAAGACGATCTCGATCCGGCATCCAGAAAAATAATGCGCCGCCGGGAAAAAGAAGTCATGGCGGTATTGCGTCGCGAATTTTTGCTGGACGAGATATTCCCTTCCATCCGAAATAATCGTTAAACTTATTTGAGTTCAAACGAAACTGAATTAAATTGTAGTAAGAAGCGGAGTTATTTTTTATATGAGTTTTGAATTATTATGCGCCGTTTGTATCGGCTTTATCTGGCTGCTTTGCGCCTGGGAGGGTTTTAGCGGCCTGAGCCGAGGACGCATCAGGCGTATTGAGACGGAAAACAAGGAACTGGCCAAAAAGCTGGAAGACTGGCTGGAGTGCCAGAATGAATTTAATGTCGTCTTCGGCCTGCTGGCATTTTTTCTGATCGCATTCATCGGCATGGGGGCCATGCAGGTTTCCTATGACCTGAAGCCGGGGCTATCCCCCGCGTTGCGCATTGGCTCTGTTTCCGGCATTATCCTGCTTTTTCTGATTTTTTCCGGAGAACTGGCGCGTATCATTAACAGCCGTTTGGATATTAAAATTCTGAGCGTCACCATGCCGTTGATTGTCGTGCTTCGCGTCACCTGTTTCCGCCCGGTCGTCATCCTGATGCAGGTTGTGGAGAAAAGCATTCTCAGTTGGAAGAGCAAGGAACGGGCGGAAGACAAGCCGTCCGCCGAAGACGAAATCATGTCGCTGGTGGAACAGGACTTCGAGGAAGAAGGTTCAGAAGCGCTGGAGGAAGATGAAAAGCGCATGATAAAGGGCATTTTCGACCTGGATTACACTCCGGTGCGGGAAATCATGACGCCGCGGGTTGATATGATTGCGCTGCCGTCTACGGCAACCATTAAAGAAGCAAAACAGACTTTTGTGTCCAGCGGGCACAGCCGCATTCCGGTTTATCAGCGCAATATAGACGAAATCAAGGGTATTTTGTATGCAAAAGATTTTCTGGACGATTCCAGACAGTGCGAAAAGATTGAAGAGCTTACCCATAAACCGTTGTTTCTGCCGGAAACTAAAAATGTCGGCGACCTGCTGAAAGAGTTCAAGAACAACAGTATCCATGTCGCGATTATTATAGACGAATACGGCGGCACTTCCGGCATCGTGACCCTGGAAGACATTCTGGAGGAAATCGTTGGAGAAATCCGCGATGAGTACGACTCCGAAGAGGACGTCGAGCCGGAACCGGTCAAACTGGAAGACGGTTCGGTGATCGTTGACGCCAGAAGCCTGATCAGCGATATAAACGAAATCCTGGAAATTGAAATTCCCGAGGACGAGGATGTGGACACGGTCGGCGGTTATGTCTGCGGGGAATTCGGCCGGATACCGGAAGCCGGCGAAGCGCTGAACATTGAAGGGGTGGCCCACTTCACAGTCCTTAAGGCCGACAAAAGAAAAATTCTCAGTCTTAAAATCAAAGCGTTCAGACAAGAACTCGATTAGAGATTCTTCCCTGAACGCCGTCAACTTTCCGCGATATCAGTCAAGGATTATGTTGCCATAACACTCAGGCAGATGAAAATTAAGCACAGAAACCGGATTCCATGAAGCCCAGTGCGGATGCGATGTTTTATCGCCGCATTTATAAAAATTTCCCCGCCAGGTCTGGCCGGAAGCCGTTTTCAGTCCGTTGATTTTTGATTCGAAAAGAGCAAACGGAATGTAAAATCCCAACCGCCAGGTCTTTTCATCGATTATTTCCGGATCAACAACCTTCGGCATGGTGTGAAAAATCTTCACGGCTCCGGCTTCGCTTTCGGGCACCGCGGCCCACTCTTTAAATCCCTTGTCCGTTCTGGTGCAGTCTTTCACGTGATAAAGCAGCATGGTGCCGCCGCAGTTGAATTCGAAATTTAAATATCCCTGTCCGCCGGGCGGCTCCACAAAGAATTCGACACAACTGTCTTTGCAGACACTGCCGTTATACTCGGTTACCACGCAACGGACATATTTATCCTTAACCTGGAAAAGTCCGTAGAACCCTTTGCCGTCATGCTGGAGCCGGCATTCCACTTCCGGGCGGTGATCACTGCTTTCGGAACGGAAATTATTGATTTTTATAATTTCCACATTTTTCCAGTCGGCGCTGTTCCAGTCGGCGGAAATATCCGCCGGACGGGCAATCTTTTTAACATGGTAACTGTTCACGTGTCGTAATCCTTTAATTATTGTTTTTGCCGTTTGCCGGATCTATCACCGCAATCAGCCTGGGTCCGAAGAACCCGTCTGTTTTCTTTACAACTTCTTTTATAAACAGGCTTTTAATCGCGTTTCTGTTGGAGTCGATGCTGATTTTGCCGGTGACGCCCGGATAATCTTTGGTGTTGTATAATGCATCGCGGATATCGCGTTCGGAAATGCTGTTCTGGATCGCCTGCGCAACTATGCCCATGGTATCATAGCCTTGCGCTTCACATACCCCCGGCTCCTTCCCGCCGGTTTCTTTCCGCACCATTTCCAGAAAATGACGGGTTTCCGGGCTGTCATATCTGGCGGAAAACATCGACGAGAAAAAGCAGTGTCCCGGCGTTGCGTCGAGTTGATTGAAAAACACATCCTCGTCCCAGCCGTCCCCGCCGAACATGTAGCCCTGGAATCCAAGCTTCCTGGCTTCGTTGACCATTTTCGCCGCTTCTTCGGCATAAGACGGAATAAAAATCCCGTTGACGCCGGCGGCAAGCAGGCTCTGGAGTTGCGGAACATAGGTGTCTGATTTCCGGTAGTAGCCTTCGATTTTCAGCACTTTGCCGCCCGAAGCAACCAGTTCCCCGGTGGTGGCGCGGCCGAGATCGCGGCTGTAAGTGCCGTTTTCATCGACATTCAACATGACCCCGATTTTATCCAACTGCATTTTCTGAGCCGCAAACCGGCCAAGGGCCTTCCCTTGAAAAGAGTCTGAATAACAGGTCCGGAAAATATACGGATTGCGTTCTGTTACCAGATCATTGGTCGCTATCGGAGAAATTACCGTAACTTTGTACTTGAGCGCGTCAGGTTTCAAGGCAAAAGTGTCCGCGGAGGTGTAAGCGCCGATTACAATGAAAATCTTCTTTTCCGCAAGCGTTCTAAGCGCGACCGCGGTTTGGTCAACCTTGCTTTCATTGTCCACCAGCGCCAGGTCAATTTTGCGGCCTTCAATTCCGCCGTTAAGGTTAATTTCGTCAGCCATCAGCTTTATGCCGAAGAACAGTTTTTTGCCGTAGGGCGCAAATTCTCCGGACATCGGCAGAATTACTCCGACCTTGACCGGTTCCATCTTCGGCGGCGTTTTGCAGCCGGCAATAATGAGCATGGCTGCCGCAACCAAAACCAGAGAAACAGCGTTTTTCAAGAATTTCATTTTTAAATCCCCTTGTTTACAGAGGTTTTAAGATAACACGGATTTGTTTCAAATCCAAAATATAAATAAAAATGTCCGCTAAAATTATTAAGGTTTTTTGTTTCGCCCATGCGAACAAAAGAACAGCCCGCTCCTGATCCGGACATTTTGGCCATCCTTTGCGCAGGGCTGTTTTGCTTATGCTTACGACAGTCTGTTAAGGTTTTTCTTAACAAGTTACATTTTGGGTATTTTGGACACTTGGACATCCCTTGAGCAGAAAGTTGTTGAAGAATGTCGAGCATTTCCGAGACAATAGAGACCTCTTCCGCACAACGCTTTTCAATATTTTCTTCCTTATAATAAGGTAACATCTTTGTTGATTGAAGCAAATGACATTCCGTGTTCCGTCCTGTTCGAAGAAGAGACCCCGGCTTGTCGCCTCCGGCATCGGTTTCTGCAGCACTTTGCGTCGCTTTGTTTTATCCTGAAAAAAAGAAATAGTAAAAATTGCGTTTAACTTCCTTATTTACAGCGATTAACACAATATAAAATTGACAAATCATCTAATAGTAAAAAGACAAGAGTCATAACGGAGCTAAAGATAAAAGACAAAAGTAAAAAGATAAAAGTTTTAATATTAAAAAAGGATTTTGATATGGATACGGGCTTTAAATTTACAGACGACCAGCTTTTGGCGCTTAAGCTGATCGGGGGCGCGGTTAAGAACCTGCTCCTGTTCGGGGGCTCGCGTTCGGGCAAAGTCGGCATCGTGGTCGCCGGGTGCGACCGGAAAGGCGAATCCCATATTCTTAGCGACGTGTCGATTGCCGGGCGATAATGGCATAGTGGGCGGATTGGGAAGAATGGGAAGAATGGGAAGACTGGGAAAGGTGTGTCCAAAATCATAAGCCCCATAAGCCCTATAAAACCGTTGAGTGGGGCGGGTGTCCAAAATCTGTGAGGGTGTGTCCAAAATGGTTTTGCAGTAGCCGTCCGTCAAGGACAGCCAACCCCCAGTCTTCCCAGTCTTCTCAGGACTCCCAGATTATGAAAACCGTTGAGTGGGGCGTATGTCCAAAATAAGGGTAGCGTGTGTCCAAAATGGTTTTGCAGTAGCCGTCCGTCAAGGACGGCCACCCCTCAGTCTTCCCAGTCTTCTCAGGACTCCCAGATTATGAAAACCGTTGAGTGGGGCGTATGTCCAAAATAAGGGTAGCGTGTGTCCAAAATGTCACTGCGCCAGAATCCGGTTGCCGGTATCAATCAGCAACTGGCTGCCGGTTTGGTTAAGGAAATCCTTAACCAGACTGAGAGATGCTTCGGACCGTTTATTGCCAAGGACGATCAGGGCATTGCGGCGCAGCAGGGTCACTCCGGCGTGTTCCATGGGAGTACCCGTGATGGTGCGTTTGGCTTCGGCGGACGGCGCCAGCAGCAGCCACTCCAGGTCCAAGGGGAAGTCTTCGGGCAGGCTACTGTCCGGACAGGCGGCGGTACAGGTTGAACAGCCGAAGACATTGCCGTTCAGCAGGGGCATTTCCGCTTCCGTCAGCAGGCCGCGTTTTTCCATGGTCAGGCTGCTGATGCAGCATTTTACGTTGAAGTCGGCCGGGGTTGGGCCGATGACCTGGTTCGGGCATTGTTTGGCGCAGCGTCCGCAGTCCGGACACGGCGGGGCCGGACAGTTTGCCGCGATGTCCGGCAACTCCAGGTCGAGCAGGGCCGAAACAAGGAAGCAGCCGCTGCCGTATCCGGGGGACAGGATGCAGGAATTGCGCCCGATGACGCCAAGCCCGGCGGCTTCCGCCAAAGCCCTTTCCATCAGGGGTTTAGTATCAATGCAGATTTCAAATCTGAACTTTTGGATCGTTGCAAGCTCCAGATTTGCTAACAGCTTTTCCATCAGCCGGTTACCATACAGATGATAGTCGATCCTGGCCGCGTAACCGGCAACCATGCCGGCGGTCTCCGGTGATTTGGCGCGAGGCAGCGGCAGCGGCGGTCCGGGAAGATTTTTAAATGGCGCGGCGACCATGAGAATGCTGCGGGCCCAGGGAAATGCGGTTGCGGGGTCGCGGCGCATGGCCTCCGAGTTTTTGAGGTATTCCGGCAGTTCCGGCTGAAAATGAATGGCGGAGAGCCGGCGGCGCAGTTCGTCCAGCCGGGCCGGAGTCAGCGCCAGGGTCGCGGCGGCCGCTAAATCATTGGTTGCCGTCTCTGCCTCAAGAAAGCTCCGGCAATCAAAATTATCGGATAAAATAGCCATTCAAGCCTTTGAAACTTAGTGTTTTTGATGTATCTTTCAGCTCTTTTAATAATGTTTGTTTAATTCGTTATTTCAACCAGAATAAGTAAAAAAGGAGTTTTTAAGATGTCAGCAATATATGATATCCATGCTCGTGAGATTCTCGATTCCCGCGGCAACCCGACCCTCGAAGTCGAAGTAACCCTGGACAGCGGCATAATGGGTTCCGCCGCCGTTCCGTCCGGCGCATCCACCGGCGAAAATGAAGCGCTTGAGCTCAGAGACGGCGACAAGAAACGCTATCTCGGCAAGGGCGTGCTGAAAGCCGTTGAAAACGTCAACGAAAAGATTTTCCCGGAACTCGAAGGCATGGATGTCCTCGACCAGGCCGGCATTGACAAGGCGATGATTGACCTTGACGGCACCCCGACCAAAAAGAAACTCGGCGCCAACGCCATCCTCGGCGTATCGCTGGCCTGCGCTCATGCCGCCGCCAATTTCCTCGATCTGCCGCTCTTCCGCTACATCGGCGGCGTCAACGGTAAAGTTCTCCCCGTCCCGATGATGAACATCATCAACGGCGGTTCCCATTCCGATGCCCCGATCGCGTTCCAGGAATTCATGATCCGTCCGGTCGGCGCCTGCTGTTTCCGCGAAGGCCTCCGCATGGGCGCTGAAGTTTTCCACAGCCTGAAAAAAATCCTGCACGACAAGGGTCTCAGCACCGCGGTCGGCGATGAAGGCGGTTTCGCCCCGAACTTCGCCGGCGGCACCGAAGAAGCGCTGGAAAGCGTCATGAAGGCTATTGAAAACGCCGGTTACAAAGTCGGCGAAGATGTCAAAATCGCCCTCGACTGCGCAGCTTCCGAATTCTTCAAGGACGGCATTTACGATTACTCCAAGTTCGAAGGCCCGAACGGCGCCAAACGCAGTTCCGCCGAACAGGTTGACTATCTCGCTTCCCTCATCGCCAAATACCCGATCGACTCCATCGAAGACGGGATGTCCGAACGCGACTGGGACGGCTGGAAGCTCCTCACCGACAAGATCGGCGACCGCTGCCAGCTCGTCGGCGACGACCTGTTCGTAACCAACGTCCAGTACCTGAAGAAAGGTATTGAAATGGGCGCCGGCAACTCCATTCTGGTCAAAGTCAACCAGATCGGCACCCTGACCGAAACCCTGGACGCCATCGAAATGGCGCACAAGGCCGGTTACACCGCCGTGATCAGCCATCGTTCCGGCGAAACCGAAGATACCACCATCGCCGACATCGCCGTCGCGACCAATGCCGGACAGATCAAGACCGGTTCGCTTTCCAGAACCGACCGTATCTGCAAATACAACCAGTTGCTCCGCATTGAAGAAATGCTCGGCGACCTGGCGAAATACGGCAACTGTTGCTGCTGCAAAAAGTAATCTAAGGTTACTTGCGAAGATACAAAAGCGGGGTTAAAACCCCGCTTTTTTTGTGTCCAAGACAATAAAAAAGCCGTCCGCAAATTCTGCGGGCGGCTTTCAGGTTTATCAGCGTAAAGATTCGATTATTTGTACTTCGGCATCATATCGCCGTGAGCTTTAATCAAATCATCGCACATCTTGCGGATATCATCGAGCGGAAGCTCGGCGGCAGTGTGCGGATCGAGCATCGCCGCATGGTAGATGTGCTCTTTCTTTAACGTGGCTGCGGCTTCAATGGTCAGCAGGTGGACGTTGATGTTGGTGCGGTTGAGCGCGGCGCATTGTTCCGGCAGACGCCCGACATAACACCCCTGAACGCCGTTGCTGTCAATCATGCAGGGTACTTCCACCACCGCTTCGTCCGGCAGGTTCGGAATCAGGCCGCGATTGAGGACGTTACCGCCGATCTGCGCCGGGGTATTGGTCATAATTGCATTCATGATGATCGAACCGTATTCATGGCTTTTTTCATGGGACAGTTTCGGGTTGTCAACGATTTCCTTGCTGCGTTTCTTCCAGCCTTCGATCTGGTTGATGCAGCGGCGCGGATATTCGTCCAGCGGGATATTGAATTCTTCGATCAGGCCGGGATACTGCTTTTTGATCCAGTAGGGCATGTATTCGGCATTGTGTTCGCTGGATTCAGTGACGTAGTAGCCGAAGTTCTGCATGATTGCCAGACGGATCATATTGCCGCTTTTTTCCGCTCCGGCTTTGCGCCATTCCGTCATTTTCTTTTTCGCCAGGGCTTTTACTTCCGGATAGATGTCTTTGCCGTCCTGAGTAATCTCCAGCAGCCAGCCCATGTGGTTGATGCCGGCGACTTTATTGCGGATCGCCTTCGAATCGTATTTCATGCCGATGGTTTCCAGCAGGCTCTGGGAACATACTTGCACTGAATGACAAAGACCGACGGTTTTAACCCCGGTATGCCGGAGCATCGCGCCGGTCAGGGCGCTCATCGGGTTGGTGTAGTTCAGAAACCACGCATTCGGGCAGACCTGCTCCATGTCGCGGGCGAAATCCCACATGACCGGAATCGTGCGCAATGCCCGGAAAATACCGCCGATGCCAAGGGTGTCGGCAATCGTCTGGCGCAACCCGTATTTTTTCGGAATCTCAAAGTCAATTATAGTGGAAGGATCATAGCCGCCGACCTGGATGGCGTTAACCACGAAATCCGCGTCGCGCAGCGCTTCTTTGCGTTTGCCGACCCCTAGATGAGCGGTAACTTTGGCCCGGTTCTTATTGACATTGGCGTTCAACACCTCAATCATGCGTTTGGATTCGGCAAGGCGGGCTCCGTCAATGTCATACAGCGCAATGTGAGCATCTTTCAGCGAATCGGTACACAGACAGTCTCCCAATACATTTTTGGCAAAAACCGAACTGCCCGCACCCATAAACGTAATTTTCGGCATAAATGCCTCCTGTTTTAAAATGGCTTTATATAAAATTTGTGCATTAACATATTATTGAATATAAACTCATAATACTCAAAAATAAATGCGAAGAAATTGCTAATAATGGTAATTTTGTGTTATCTCTCCATATTTCAAGAGCTTCCGGAATAATTTTCCCCGGCCATTTGTTTTTATATTATAGAAGAATTATTTTTATGCAATGCTACAGTATATTTCCAAACAATCAGGAATAACCGTTATGAAAAACCTGCTGCTGAACATCCTGTTCCAGTGTGCGCACCGGAGCCGAAAAATTGGCTGGCGGATTTTTCGTCCGACGACTTCCGGCGTAAAAATGCTGCTGTTCAACGGCAATAAAGTCATGCTGGTAAAAACCCGTTACAGCACAAAACTCAGCCTGCCCGGCGG
>TBL_comb47_HYPODRAFT_10006349_pt1 | contig 12802 bp, 20 predicted proteins | sample TroBogypolimnion_40_FD_10682 | JGI IMG/M metagenome (IMG submission 10682)
TGAAGGGATTCCTTCAGATAAAGAGATGGAGAAAGGTATTGCAGAAATTATCAATCGAGTAAAAGATGCAGAGAATAAAAAAGAAATGGTAGAAGCTTCTATTGAAGACTTTAAGAGAGAAGGCATCATATTTGATTATGATGAATTTAGAAATCTTTGCAAATAAAACAAATTACAAACCTTAATATGAAAAACATACAAACATTTGAAGAATTTATAACCGAGAGCAAAGGAGAATTTACTCCATCAGAAGCTTTCAAATATCATCAAGAAAATGGACTTGACATAACTAACTCCGTTTTTAGATTAGGATCTAAAGCATATGCTGATCTTTTCGAAGAAACAAAACAATGGTGGGATAAAGGAAATATCATTCTTAAAGGAAAATCTGCATGGATGGCTAAAAATCTTGAAGTTGGAAAAAAAGCTATGTATAAAACTGCAGATGGAAAATGGATGGAAGTTGAACTTGATACACCAGCAAGAGGAGGAGAAAAGAAATTCTATGTTTATCACAATTCAGGAAAGAAAGATGATGATGGAAAAATCATTGCTACGAAAATTGAATGGGGTAATCCTGGAATGTCTGTTAATAATGACGACGAAGGTGCTGCTGCATCATTTTGGGCAAGACAACAATGTGATTTAAAGAAGAAAATGGATCCATCAAAAACTGGGTTCTGGGCTTGTTATGCTCCGAGCCTTTTTACTAAAAATTTAGGACTTACATCAGATAACCCTTGGTAAAAATATATACATTATGATAGATCAACAACATCCTTACGATGAAGAAGTACATGACGGATACGTTATAAGAACTTTTAAACATGGAACTCCTGATGAAATGCTCAAATGGCATTGGGATGAAGAAGACCGTACAGTTGAATGTTTAGAAGAAACAGATTGGAAATTTCAATTTGATAATGAACTTCCAATCTCTCTCAATCAAACAATATTTATTCCGAAAGGAGTTATGCATAGAACTATAAAAGGAACTGGAGATTTAAAAGTAAAAATAATCAAACATAAATGAAAAACCTACAAACATTTGAAGAGTTTATAAATAAAAATCAAATTTTTGAGGCTGTTGATTTTAACGGTGAAAGAGTATCTTTGTTTGTCGGACGTTTTCAGCCATTCCACCTCGGGCATATCGCTGCAATGCAAAAGACTAGCAATGTATTTCAATGTCCAGTAATTCCTATTCAAGTTCTATCAAAAACTGAAAAGTCTCCTTTTCCAGATGCACTTCTTACTAAAATTGGATCTTCAGTAGCAAAAGAATATTCTAAATGGATGGCTACTTATATACTATTTCCTTCGAATTTAAAAGCAGTAATTCCTCAAATGGTTAAATATTTAAGAGAACAAGGATACGAATCAATTGGAATGGGAGTTGGTAGTGATCGCTATAAAGCATACGAACATCAAATAAAATATTTGAATTCTGATAAAAGTGATGTTCCAGTTTCTGAACCTTTTAGAATAGAAATAGTAGATGAAAGATCTCCTAGTGGTCCTTCAGGAACTCGAGTTAGAGATGCTATTAAAGAAGGAAATAAAAAACTTTTCGAAGAATATACACCAAAATCAGTTCATTCTTTTTATGATGATCTAAAAAAATATTTATAGAATGAAATTGTTAAAATTTGCAGAATTCGTTAATGAAATGCTTATCATTGAAGGTGGCAATGCAATAGAAGAATCTCGACCACTCGAACAATATGAAATTGATGGTACTTATGATTTTGTAGTTAAGAAAATATTTTCTCTTTTAGGTTTAGTAGATGGTGAATCTGCCAAACCTATAGGATCATATAAAAAGAAATTACCAAATCAAACTAGTGGTGATATTGATATTGCATGTCATGTAGAAACTATGGCAGGCTTTGCTGGCATTTCTGTTGATTTTGTAGAAATTTTAAATTGGATGGATTCTACTCTTAAAAAAGCTGGATTTCAAACTGTTGTTTCTTTTGGATTTAAACAAATTTCAATAGGAACTCCTATTGAAGGTAAAACTAAAAATGGAATTGCACAAGTAGATTTAATGTTAACCGAAGATATGGAATGGTCAACATTCATGTATCATTCACCAGATTTTACAAAGGCAGAATCAAAATACAAAGGAATGTATAGAAACGTACTTCTAACGTCTATCATATCAGAAGGAACCAAGAAGACTGTTAAAAAGACAGATAAAGGAGAAATTGAAGAATATGAACATCAAGTTATTCATTTGGAAAAAGGTCTTGCATCTACAAGAAAATCTCTAATGGGAAAAAAAGGACTTATTGTTAAAACTGCAACTATTCTAAAAGAATTTGATAAATTCATTACGAGTACACCATCAGAAGTTGTAAAGACTGCATTTGGTTCGGAGGTTGCACCATCCAATGTAATGACATTTGAAGATATTTGGAGACATTTTATAGATCCAAAATTTATACATAAAGATAAATTCGATGCAATTCTAAATCGTTTTAAGATTTATATTCTATCATCTAAAGTACCAGTGCCAACCGAAGTAACAGAAACATATCCTAATCTATTCAAATGAAGCTACTAAAATTTAAAGATTTTGTTGAAACTCTAATAGAAAGAATTGACAATAATTATGATTACATGAACAACATCAACGAATCTGATGCTGGTATTGAATTATTTGAATTGTATGATAATTTCATAAAAAGTTTATCTACTGATCAATACGAAAAAATTAAAATCAACGGATCTAATTTCTTTTCGTCTTTACCTAATGGAATTCCTACATCCATAATGAATGATACTTATTACATAACAATATATCCAACTGTTGTAAAAATTAGAAATAATGGAATTCCAAATACTAGAATTCAAGAATTTGCAATAAAAGGGAATAAATTTGATATTGAAATTTTATCTGATCCAAAGACGATAAAAGATAAAGTTACTTGTATGTTGATTTATCTAATAGATGCAAAACCTGAATGTTTGAAATGGGCTCCTAAAGATGCACAAGAAAAAGAAAAAATTGCATTGGAATCTTTTAATTCTCGAATCAAACAAATATCTAATGAAGATGCTAATCATGTTGTTAAAATTATTTTATCAGATAAAATAATAGATTTACCTGAACCAAAAATTATAACGGCAAATACTGTTGAAAAAGTAAAAGGTGTACCAAGAGCAGATTTTAAATTAATTGATAAAGAAGGAAAAGGAATAATATACATCTCTCATAAAGATGGAATGTCTCCTAAAGGATTTCAACAATATTCGGGAATGACCGGAGATTCAAATATAGCTAAACATCCAGAAGTTATTGATTTTGTAGAAACGATCAAAAAATATATGCCTGATGGATATACAAAAGATTTTGATTCATTTTATGCCACACCGGTAATAGATCCTTATTTGGCAAATCTTGCTATGTTTGGTAATGATTTTGGAGGTGAATTTGGTATTAATAATTGTCAAGTTCTTATGCAAGGTGTTTTATTGTTAGATGATTCATCTTCTTATGAAGGAGCATATTCTATGAATGCTACAGGGCATTTTTTACTCAATCCACAGATTTCAAAAGAAAAAATATCAAAAGATACTTTAGGTGAATATTGGCCACATTTGTATGTTAGAAGAGAAAATAAATTAAGTCAATATGGTGTTAAAGGAGCAAGATTTTTAATCATATCAGGAAGATCAGATCAATCACCAAAAGGAACAGAAAGATACAATAAGATCAAAGAAAATGACAAATAAAATGAGACATCCAAAAACTCTAGATGAGTTAAAAAGCATTAGAAAACCCAAGAGAAATGCTAATGTAATTAAGAAGGAAAAAATAACAAAGTTAGATAAAGTAGCTTTAAGAATAACCGAAAAAGTTGGTACAATGTGGTTCTTTCTCATCATATTTGTTTGGACTGCAATATGGTTAGGTTGGAATTCAATTGGACCAGTTTCAATGAGATTTGATCCATTTCCAGCATTTGTTCTTTGGTTATTTCTTTCTAATATGATTCAGATATTTCTTATGCCTTTAATTATGATTGCTCAAAATCTACAATCTGCACATTCAGAAGCTTTGGCCGAAGCTGATTTTGAAGTTGGTCTTCAATCTGAACTAGAGATAGAAACTATTCTTAAACATCTAGAGAATCAAAATGAGCAAATTCTCAAAATTCTTAATCACCTAGAGGATAAAAAGGATATATAACTAAAATTCTATCCATGTGGACAGGTTTAGTTAAAGTATATACAAATATCAAATGGTTCTTTACTGAGATAATGAATATCTACAGTAGTCGAGAATCTTACTTTTCCAAGAAGAGAATTGAATCAGGTACAGCATTTGCAATTGCACAATGGGGAATGATTTCATATTTTAGAAATCGTTTAGCTGCAACTCCACAAATGACAATTCAAGAACTTTGTCTTTGGGCCGGTGTTGAATTTGCAGTTGCCGGATACGTTATTAAACAAATACAAAATGAAAAGAAATTTTCACAAAATATAGATGATTCAAATCAAATCACAGATTCAAATCAAACCACAGATTTGATAGACAATACAACTCCTTCAGGTCCAACTGCACCAACTCAATAAAAATGAATCGAGAAGTAATTCTCGATTTTGTTTTTGAAACTTCATCATTAAAAAAGTCATATAACCATTACTGGTTGTTTCTGTTAAAGGTAGATCTGTTTACTGAGAGTACTGCCTACTCAACAACTGATTAATTTAAACTTACTTATGAAGTACAGGATTACCGAAGAAGATGAAAGAATAGTTCATGAATTTGTTGAACGAAATTATCGAAATCATTATAATAAAAATAGAACGATAGAAGAACTCAAATCTAATATCCGTCAAGGAAAATTAGGAGAGATTGCTTATAAAATTTATGCCGGAGATTCAATCAATGAAATTGATTGGAGTGAATTTGTTCAAATGGATGGACTTGATTTTACTTCATCTGATGGAAAAGGAATTCAAGTTAAAACTATTGGACCTAATGTACAATGGGTTACTTTTTATAATTGGAAATGGGATCGAATTGCAGTTCTCAGAATCTTTAATGATACAATAACGTTAATTGGTGAATGGGATAAAGAAGATATTAAAAGAATATCAAGAAAATCTAAACGGAGTGGATGGTATTTTAATCCAGATTCTTTATAAGAGATAGTGTGAAACACGGTTCGATTCCGTGGAAGACAAAGGTGTGCGTCATAAGTGGTCTAGTGGTTCGACTCCACTCTATCTCTCTATTGTTAATAAGTTTTCATTAATAAATTTTTTTAATCTAATTTTTTTTATTATTTTTATACATAACAAATTAATAAAATAATGAAAAACAATTTTCAATCTATTAAAAGTCTTCTAAATTTCGATTCACCGGATGATTTCTATTTTATTCAAATCATCAAAAGAAGAAAAGATAATCCGGATCTTGGAAGAGATATGAAGCTTATTGATAATTTCTTTATCTACTCAATTGAGGAATTTGAAAAATCCGAATCAAAAATTATTTCACAATGCGTAATTAACAATGCAAGAGCATATATCAGACCAAATAGAAGAAATTCTAAAACTGTAGCAATTCAAACAATCAGAAAAATTAGTGAAATGCTAATTGATGGTAATTATAGAGCTACAAAATCTGCTTATCTTTCTGCATGTGGAGATTATAATTCCGAAAAAAATAAAAAATGGATTGTTGATATTGATAAAGAAGATCTTGATAAAACAGAAGATATCAGAAAAACAATAATCGAACTTCATTCTACAATTCCAAATTCTAATTATAGCATCATTGCAGAAATAGAGACTAATTCAGGTCTTCATATTCTTACTCATCCGTTTAATATGATGGAATTTCGTAAGAAATATCCAAACGTTGATATTCATAAAGACAATATGTTACTACTTTATATACCATAAAAAATGAAAACAGAAATTAATGTATTTACAATCATTAAAAACAAAATACAATGAAACATGCAATAATAAATAATCTTCCTAAAAATCCAAAAGAGATTTACGATGCTGCATTAGCAAAATCATACAAGCATTGGATAGATGAAATGGGAACTTCAGATAATCCAAGTCACTTTCAAAGGAAAGCCAGTAAGCTGACATATGACGAAGCATTTCCTCTGATACAAAAAAACAATATTCCACACTGGGTTATTTCATTTAGAGAAAATTCATATTTTGGTCAAATAGATTATTGGGAATTTGGTGGCTGTAATATAGGTTCAACTGATTATGGAACTGTTTTTATTTGGATCAAAGTTCTTCCGGCAGATGCAGAAGAAATATTTGCAAAATTTAATTTAACAAAAAATGAATATTAATGAAGAAAATTTCTGATATAGAAGTAGCAAAGAAGATGATAAATCTTCAACAAAGTGCAACATCTCGAGGATATGAATATGACTTATCATTTGAAACTGTAAAAACATTGATGAGTAGAACTCATTGTTTTTATACAGGAGTTAAATTTGAAGATGATGGAAAAAATTCAATGAGCATTGATAGAATGGATTCTAAAAAAGGATATGTTGAAGGAAATGTTGTTGCGTGCACTGTCGATATAAATGCTAAAAAAGCTAATCTTACATTTGAGGAAATCGAGAGTATATATAAAAAGTTAATAATTCACATCAAACCTTCAGATCCATCTAAAAATTCATCAATTAGAAAAAATAAGAAAAAATCTCATGAAAAGGTTGCTACTGATTAGTTTGATTATTTTTTGTAGTTGTAATTTTAAACAAAAAGATTACAAATATCAAATTGATGGATATGTAAAAACAGAAAAAGGTATTTTTTATGCTAGATGGTATGTTGACACAATTCAATTTAGAAATGATACAATATTTTGTATTAATTCAAATGAATTAAAATATGTAATCACTCCTCCATATATATTAAAAGTTAATGGGTCATTATCAGATGATGATAAATTCAGAATTCGATTTAATAGATTGAATTCAAATAAATTTCAAATAAGAAGAAAAGAATTCAAAATAGAAAAATCAAAAATTGATGAAGTCGAATAAAATAGAGGAAATCGTACTCAGAATAATAGATGAAGATATTGATGATTTTCTCAAAAAAAGAGGATTTTTTCCACTAGGAAATGGAATTTTTGAGGATTTTGATGGAAGACGTAGGATAGATATTAAAAACGGAGAACTCAAGTGTTACTCAATAGAAGGCAGCTCAGTTTATTCTGAACCTTTGATTGTCATGCAACTTGGATTCATTCCAGAAACTCCTATTCTTGATTATCTTCTAAGAAAAATGAGTTTCGTCTAAAAATAGAATAAAAAGATGGCCGGATTTAAACAAAGAGAAAGTATCGACCATTGGTTCGATTTGAATGTTGATCTTGATACAAGAACAATATTCATGGGATCGATTGGAAAAACTTATGACGATTTTGAGCCTGGAGTCGATTCGCAAATGGCAGAATTCTTTATAAAAGGAATGCACACTCTCAATTCAGGATCCTCTAAACCAATCAAAATTCTAATGAATAATCCAGGAGGAGATTGGTATCATGGAATGGCTATTTATGATTCAATCAAAACATCCAAATCTTTATGTTCTATTATCACTTATGGTTATGCCATGAGTATGGGAAGTATTATACTACAAGCTGCATCTGAAAGAATAATGATGCCTAATTCTCGTTTCATGATTCATTTTGGAAGTGAAGGTGGAAATGTAACTCACACTAAAATTTATCATAAATGGGCAGATGAATCTAGAAAGAATTGCTGGGATATGGAAAATATCTATATAAGCAGAATGCTTGAGAAAGAATCTGAAATGGGAACTGGATATTTAGAGAAAAAACTAAATGAAATTTTTGAAGAACAACGTTCATTTGAAATGCCTCAAAAGAACAAAAGAATCAAAATTTCAAATAAAGAAGAAGATAAATTTGAAGATATTAGAATTGCATTAAAAGAACTTCTCAATTTTGATACAATACTCTCACCACAACAAACAATTGATATTGGTTTAGCTGATAAAATTTTTGAATAAAATTTGAAACTTTAAAAATTGTTTCAACATATAATATTCACTAACTTATATTTAAAACCTATAATTTAGTAATCGTTCTTTCGATTTAAAGATTGAGTACAGCAATTACTTTCTTGTTAAACAGATCGCATATAAGCCTAGTGCCTATACTGCAAAATGGAATATCAACCATTGATAAAAATAGATAAGTGGTTAAAGGCACCATCTAACAACTATTGATCGTTGGATCAAGTCAAATAAACAAATTGGTCTCGGGACCAAGCCAAATAAAGGACTAAATTAGTCATGGGACTAAATAAAAATAAAGAACCAAACCTCAATCTGTTTTATTGATTATCATTAAAGGATGATTTCCGCAATTTAAAAGCTATTATGGAAATCGCAAAAACATCATCCTGTTTTAAATATTAAAGAGTGTATACAGCAAATTAAAAATTCAAATCTGTAAAATTGGAAAAAAAACACACTCTGATTTTTTGTTAATTCGTAAATAAAGTAAATATGACAAATTTAGTAGATGCACTTCGCACAAAAGACAAAGTTACCGAAAATGGAATGTTAACTTCTAGTTCAACTCTGAACGCAACTCTTGATTTATTCTTCATGATTGGAGCTATTCGTAAAGATGCAAAATCTACGGATGGTAAATTCCGTTTGATTAGTAAATTCGAAGCTGCAAGAAATGAGGATTCTCATTTAACTCGTAAGCTAATTTTTTGGGCACGAGATGTTCGTGGTGGAGCTGGAGAAAGAGAAGCTTTCCGAGTTTTGATCAGATATATTGCAAAAACATATCCATCTGAATTAATTCCTAATTTGCACTTGATTGCAGAATATGGTCGTTGGGATGATATTTTTTCTGTTTTTGGTACTGAAGTTGAATCAGAAGCAATTACACTAATTGTTTCTAAATTAAAAGAAGGCGACCAACTTTTGGCAAAATGGTTACCAAGAACTGGTGGTAAAGTTTCTAGCTCAAAGAAATTAATTGCCAACAGGATACGTTCTCATATGGGATTAAAACCTGCTGAATTTCGTAAGATGATTGTTGGTTTAACTAATGTTGTTGAAACTCCTATGTGTGAAAGAAAATTCAATTTGATTGAATATTCACATGTTCCATCAGTTGCAATGGCTAGATACACAAATGCATTTAATAAAAATGATGCATCTCGTTTTGATGAGTACAAACAAAAATTAGTACTTGGAGAAACTAAAGTAAATGCTGGTGCTGTTTATCCTTATGATGTTATCAAAACTCTAAAAAGAGGAGATAAAACCGTATCCGTTGAACAATGGAAAGCTCTTCCTAATTTTATGGAAGGATCAAATGAGCGAGTTCTTCCTTTATGTGATACTTCTGGATCTATGGAAACTGCAATATCCGGTGAAACAACTGCCTTAGACGTATGTATTTCTCTTGGACTTTATATTTCAGAAAGAAATGAAGGACCATTTAAAAATGCCTTCATTACATTTTCTTCTGCACCAAAATTACAGTATTTGACTGGTAATTTAGCATCAAGATACGAGCAAATGTCAAGTGCGGATTGGGGAATGTCAACTAATTTAGAATCGGCTTTCAAATTAATTCTTAATCAAGCAAAAAAACATTCAATTGCTGAAACAGAAATGCCTACTGCAATTTTGATTATGTCTGATATGGAATTTAATCAAGCAACATATGTAAATGATTCTGCAATAGATATGATTCGTAGAAAATACGAAGAATCTGGATATACAATGCCAAAAATTATATTCTGGAACTTATGTTCAAGACATGATAATTTCCCTGTTAAATTAGATGAAAAAGGAACTGCATTAATTTCTGGATTTTCTCCTTCAATTCTTAAAACAATACTTACGGGTAAATCAATTAATCCGGTAGATATGATGCTAGAAACATTGAATGCTGAAAGATACTCTCCAATTAAATAAAACAAACTAAAAATTAATTAAGGTACTTCTGAAAAGAGGTACCTTTTTTAGTTTGTATTAATTGTTAATAAGTTTCCATCAATAAATTTTTTACTTTCAACATTTTTTATTATTTGTATAGTATAAAAATAATAAAAATATGGAAAATAATAATTCAGATACCTATTTTAATACTCAAAATCAAGCTTTAGAATTTGCTTATAGTAAATTACCTAAAAAATACGTTATAGATTTTCCAGAATATATTTGGACCGAACATGTAGTTTATGAAACATATAGATCATATCATTTAGATTTAAAAACTATCAATGGAAATAAAGCCAAAAAGAGTTTACACATTAATTTATATAGAATGAATTCAGGCACTTACGAACTAACCTTTTATATTAATTAAAAATATGCAATTCAAAACAACCATACAAATTGTTAATAAGTTTTTGAAAAGAAAGTTCAAAAATATTTTTTACTTTCAATTTTTTTTATTATTTTTATACTATAAATTTAAAACAAAATAAATATGAACAAATCTCTTAAACCTGGTTGCTACATGAAAACAACTTCAGTTTTACGTTTTCTTTCTATCTTCCCAACCGAATGTATGAATGCAAACAAATTGTCTAAACATAAAGGTGAATATGATGTTTACTTTTCTACTTCCGATCTTAAAACAATCATGTCCGAATCATTATTTAAAGAGATTGAATGTGAATGTACAACTCACCTCATCCTTTAAGAATCTGATCTACAAGCTTATTATAACAACAAATTAAACACATAACAATGACATTTCAAGAACTCATCAAAGATGCACCTCTAATAATTCAACGAAAATTAGAACAACTCAAATTCTTAAGAGAGCGTCCTGATTATCATCCGGAACCAAGTGCTTTTCATCACATAAAAATAGTAACTGAACGTTTAGAACCAACTAACAATCCTAATCTAATTCTTTCAGGTATATTACATGATATATGTAAATTTGATACTGTTGAAATGAATCCTAAAACAGGATATCCTCGTTCTCCAGGTCATGATGATTCGGCATTTGAATTAATCGTTAACAATATGTTAGTTAGACAATTCTGTGTTAACAATGGTGCTGATCTTAATCAAGTTGCTCTTATATGTAAATATCATATGAGGTTTCATCAATTAGGAAAAATGAAACCTGCAAAAAGAGAAAAAACAATAGAAGATTGGATTGAACTTGGAATATGGGAAGATTTGAAAATATTTGGTGCAGCTGATAATATGTTGGTTGATTTCGATCTTTCAAATCTTGATAAAAGCTGGAAATCTCATAACTAATGAAAATAAAATTAATAGCAGCTTCTTTATTTATTTTTGTGTCATCTTTTGCACAAACGCACGTGTACTTAGGTAACTCACAATACATAAAAGATATAATATGTACAATCAAAAATGAAAAGGTCTATTTAAGAAATTCTACATACACATCAGATATTGTATGTACTATTTCAAATGGAAGAATATATGAAGGAAATTGCACATATTCTGATCGAATTATTTTCACGATTGTAGATGGTCGAGTTTATAGAGGAAATTCAACATATACATCAGATGAAATTTTTAATTTCAATGGAAATAGATTGTATATGAAGAATTCTATTTATTTAGGAGATGTTATTGCAACAATTAGAGGAAATCGTCTATATTACAAAAACTCAACATATGTTGATGACATAGCAGTTAGATTTGATGGACCTTTATCACTAATAGAAATTATAGCTGCATTTCATGTAGCAGGACTTTAAAATAAAATAAAATAAAATAAAATGAAAAAAACAAGAAAAATTTACAGCATCATTGAAAGAGGTATGGTTAACTCTTTTGGTGCACAAAGAAAAATTGCATGGAAATCTGATAGATGGATTGCATATCATTTAGGAAAATCATGGAATTCTTCTAGATTAACACATCAAAAAGTTTTCATTACCAATATTGATTCACAAACGGTTTCTACGGTATCTGCAACTAGGTTTCTATCAACATTTAGAAAGAAATCCAGAAGCATCTAAAGAGGAAATACAACAAAAATTTGGATTCTCAGTTGATTTATCAACTCTAGAATCTCTATACAATGCAAAAGTTTTCACAGATATTCTTAGAGCAGATGTAAGAGTGTACTTACAATCTAAAGGAATTTCTGCATAAGTTACATTTAAAAATAAAAAAATGATTGATAAATTAGGAAACAGAATGAAGGAATTTTACGAGGATAGAACTCGTTACAAACTTCCAAGAAGAACAAATATAATAATTCGTGTAGATGGCAAAGCTTTTCATACATATACAAGAGGTTTAATGAGACCATTTGATAAAGGTATTATGGAAGATATGAATGCAACTGCAGAATTCCTTTGTAAGAATATACAAGGAGCTAAATTTGCTTATGTTCAATCTGATGAAATTTCTATATTTATGTCTGATTATGATACGATATCAACAGATATGTGGTTTGATGGTAATGTTCAAAAAATGACATCGATTGCTGCATCACTTGCAACTGTTGAATTTAATAGACTTCGACTTGTAAGAGAAATGGACCACTCTTCTAAAGATTGGTCAAGTTGGGATTTGAAAACAAATTTCAAAAGTGCAATGTTTGATGCTAGAGTATTTACAATTCCTTCAATTGTTGAAGTTGAAAATTATTTTGTTTGGAGACAGCAAGATGCTACAAGAAATTCAATATCTTCAGTCGCTCAATCGTTGTATTCACATAAAGAACTTAATGGAAAATCTACTAAAGAAATGCAAGAGATGATTTTTCAGAAAGGAATCAATTGGAATGATTATA
>TBL_comb47_HYPODRAFT_10006351_pt1 | contig 12798 bp, 16 predicted proteins | sample TroBogypolimnion_40_FD_10682 | JGI IMG/M metagenome (IMG submission 10682)
TATGGTTTAACGCGCATGTTTTAAGCACATGTGGAGCAATCCTCGAGGGTTCAAATCCCTCTCTTTGTAAATAATGATAGTAATATCATTTTTTTTACTTTTTTCTTATAAAAGGTTAAAAAAATATATCAGAGCAAACCAATAATTCACCAGATAATAGGAACTTTTTACATGATAGCAATGTTGAGTATCCTATCGCGCTACAATAGGTTTAATGATGATATCAATATCAATATAATAAATAAGTTCCATAATTATTTATGCTTAAAAAAATTTAATATTTTTTTATAATTTTTACTTTTAATCATATATATAAATAATATAATTAAAGATACAATTAAAGATACAATTAAAATAAAATTATTCAATATATATATAAATATATTTTTAATAAAAGTATCAGAATCTGATACCCAACCATTTTCATATAAATGTATTCCAATGGCATTTTCTGGCGGTTTACAATTTCCAGATTCTACCGTGATTAAATCGCAACCTTCAAAAAAACTCTGATCTATTATTTTTAATTTAGAATGTGTTGAAGTTTTTTGATTCTTTAATACCGCATTTGTTAAACATAATGGACCAGTTGTTACATATACATATAATGTTTTATTAATATGTTTATAAATAGAATTTTTATTTTTCTTTGCTTCATTTATAGTGTCTAATAATAATGGTTGTGATGGAGCAGCCATTATTATACCATTATTAATAATTTCATTTGTTGGATTATTACCTCCTAAGATCATCATTGTTTTAAATAAAGCACTTTCTGGTAGTTTTGAAACAATAACATCGTAATCTTCAAAAAAAGATTCTTTTATTCGTTGAATATTCTTTGTATCCATATCAATATAAACTCCACCATATTTATAAAGAATTATATATTTTGCTAAATCTATTTTTTGAATCATATGAGGATAATTATTATACATATCTTTGACCTCTTTATCAGAAAATGAATCTATTTCATTTTGAATCTTTACTTCATCCCATACTATAATTACAAAGTTTGGATTATTTTGTATCCATGTATCATGATATGCTTTTAAATGTTCGGGTATATTATCTTTTCCTTGAAACCAAATTTGATGTATTAATTTGGGTATCATCCTATTATATTGTTAGAAATTCTGCTATCACAGGACAGTGATCAGATCCAAAATAATCATTAAGAATATCTGCTTCTTTGACTTCAATATTACTCAATATATAATCTATACGCCATCCACGATTCTTTGCTCGTGATTGATGAAAATTAGACCAGTAACTATATTTTATTTCATTTGGTCTCTTATGACGAAATGTATCAACTAGTTTCAAATCCGCAATAGTTTCTTTTAGAGATTTTCTTTCATCATCCGAGAATCCAGCAGATTTATGATGAACTTTTGGATTATGAATATCAATATCTTCTAGAGCACAATTGAAATCTCCGCATATAATAATAGGTTTCGTAAGATTTTTTAGAGTCTTTTGAAAGAATCTATCCCAGATTAATCGTTCATCTAGACGAGTTAATTCATCTTTAGAATTAGGAGTATATACATTTACAACATAATATGATGAAAATTCTGCAATGATTAAACGACCTTCTTTATGAATTCCTTCACCAAACTCTGTAATTATAGAGATAGATTTTTCTTTTGATAGAATAGCAGTACCAGAATATCCTTTCTTGATTGTAGAAAAGTTCACATAAATATAAGGAAAATATTTTTTATAATAATCAAGATCTGATATTTTAGAACATTTAATTTCTTGAAGACAAATAATATCTGGAGTTTGCTCTTCTACTAATTTACTAATAACATTATTATCTATATGACATCCTTTCTCGCCAGATTTAGATTTCTGTGCCATAGAACGAATTCCATTTACATTGAAACTAATAATTCTCATTTTGATAATATTTTGATTTTGGAAAATAAAAATCAATTTTTAAAAAAAATATAAAGTAGGAGAATGTATGAGATCATTTATTTTATGATTATTTTAATAATCATTTTTGCTTCAAATTATGCTGTGCTAAAACTGGGATCTAATTATTATAAAAACTCTGAACATATTGAATTATTTGATATAATCCATTATATTCTTCCCGATTTACATTCATATCATTATATTACAGATTTTATTGGATTAGCATTATTATGTTCAATATTTTTTTTATCTAATCATGCTTTAACAACAGAATTCCTAGCAAAATTTACAGTTATTATGTTTATTCGTGCGTTTACAACAATAGCTACAATTCTTCCAAAACATAAAATATGTGATGAAAAAATCGGTATGCGTTCATTATTATTAGGCGGATGTTACGATAAGATATTTAGTGGTCATACATCATTTACATTATTATTGACATTATTATATTACAGAGATAATATTATTAATTTACCATTATTATTAGGTATTAATGCTACAAATATTCTAGCAATTTTAACAACACGTTCACATTATACAGTTGATGTATTATTAGCAATCTTTGTAACAACAACTATATATAGTGTTCAGATATAATTTGTATAAATTATAGATGTAAATCAGATGTAAATCAAATGTAAATCAGATGTAAATCAAATGTAAATCAGATGTAAATCAAATGTAAATCAGATGTAAATCAGATATAATTTTCAAGATTTTCAAGATCATTCGTTAAATCTAAAATTCGTTGTATTTTATTTGGATGCATAGCAACTTTTACAATTTCTTTTTTCATAGGATTACACATAGATATTCTCTGATCCCGTGAAAATTTTTCAAAGATACCCAAATCATATTTTTGTTTATATTTGTCATATAAAGTGTATTGTGTAAAATAACTACAATTTAAAAAAAATGGAAAATCATGCTTTGTAAAATCGGTATAACAATTATTACATATATCCATATTATTTATTTTCTGAAAACAAGATGTGCATAAAAAATAATCACTTAAACTATGTTCTTTATTTGGTAACAAATAACCTAATAATCTATATTTTGTTATTTGTGAATAATATAGTGTAAATAAAGGTTCATTCATATTATCTCTTCTAAATTCATTTTCTTGTATTTCAATTAAATTATAATTATCATATTTTCCTAAATTAATATATTTAAAACAGCGTAAATAAAAATGTATATGAGTTATTATTTCTATTGTTGTTTCATCTGACCATGTAGTCATCTAATATAGAACGATGATTTACTTTTAAATATGTATTAATATCTTTTGTTGGATAATATCTTTTTTTTATTTCAATAATGTCTTGATAATTTAAATTACTAAAGAATTTATCATATTTATCATTCATATTTTGAATAGAACCATAATGACGAATATAAGATATAGCATTATCAACATCATTAATATCCATAAATTGTATATTATCAATCCCTGCTAATATGGCAACATCACGAAATTGTTCAATATTAATATCTTCAAATTTAAGAATTACATCAAGATTAATTTCTTTAAGTTCATCTTTTATATTTAAATATAATATTTTTATACCAGATACAAGATAATCCATATCATTTGATAAAACCACATCAATATAATTATTATAATATAAATCAGTTAATAAAGAATCTGCTTCCGAATTACTTTTAATATAAATGAGATTTTTAGATTTAAGAAATATTTTAAAATCTTGTATATTTTGATAGGTTAAATTCCAATTTTCTATAACTAAATCTTTAATTCTGTGTTCAATAATATCTATAGTTTCTTTATTTAATTGCTGTGTTAAAGATTCTTTTAGTAATACAATACGTATATCAGATAATTTCCTTGATTCAGCACGTATTTGAAGTTCTTTCTTTTTATAATTTGGTGCTTTACCATCAAATACAAAGATAAGTTTATTCTGTAAAATTGGATTTAGAAATTTATAAATTTTTTCAAAATCTCCGTGAAATCTATATAAAAGAGAAGATACATCAATACCAATTCTTAATGTTTTATCAGGTTTAATTGGTTTAAGATATTTCTTACAATAACTGTATAATCCACGAACACCCATTTTTAATACATAATTTTATTATATAAATAAAACAATTTTTTAATTTTTTATACGTATCTATATAGTGATAATAATACTTCACTTGATATTACATCTAGATTTGTAATCATCTATTATATATATTCTACTAAATTATCAAGATTTGTTATAACTAAATCATTAATATTTCCAACTAAAATATGCAGTTTAGGAATATGTTTAAATAAGTTATCACTTTGATTTGGTAAATTTACAGTAATAAATTCACGATATTTTGAATTAAATGTATAATAAATTGAAATATCAAAGATAACTTCAGAATAATATAAATTATCAATATTTTTTTTTAATTTATATAATGGTAAATAATATTTATTTGAAAAAAAATATAAACTAACAATATGATCATTATCTAACATTTTTTCATTTTTTAATATAGTCCAGTTCTCATTGGTTGTTTTTAATTTTTCATTTATAAATGTTAACATCTTTTCCAATATATGTATAATATTTTTATTATAAAATATTACTTTAAAATACATTCGTATATTATTTAATTCATTATTAAAATAACAAAGTTGAAATTGATTATCATTTTGTCTGACATATCATACATCATATAATCTTTTAATGATTCTTTTTCATATCTTAATAAATACATTATTCAAGATATTTATCTAATAATACAGATGTAAAACGGCTAGACTTTATACGTGTTGGTGTATACTTTGAATCTAATATAAATCCAAAACTTTCTAAGATATTCTCTCGTAGAATGGTATATCTTGAAGCATAATCTTGTAGAGTTTTTACATTATAAAAATTATATAATGTATAATTAAGATCTTGAATATGGTGATCTTGAATTTGCCAGAGTTTTTTTGCCAGAGTTTTATCACCTTTTGATAATATAGCAACTAAAAATAATTCTGCCCAAGTTTCTGTTGCTGCTTCTTTTATTTCTACAGAGTTTTTATGATTATCTGTACAAGAAGCATGTAAGAGTTCATGAATTAATACTCGTGTTACTTCTTCATACCGATATATAACAATACAATCTTTTTTACAAGGATATGTATAACCGCCATTTACATGTTCTGCTCCCACTGGAGCAGATTCTGGAAGAATTCTTTTTTGTTTTGAACTATAAATATAAATCTGATAATAAGAATCAAACCATTCTAGCAGTTTTCCCCAAGTATCCCATGGATAGAATTCATTAGAATTTTCTGTTAGAATAATAATTCTTCCAAACTTACATTTTTTAGAAACAAGTTTTGTTTTTTTCTCTAAAAATAAATTATACATTTGTTGTTTTAAATTAAATTTATCAAATGGTGACTCATTTGTTGCTTCTTTTTTAAAAACAATTATATCATCTTCTGTTGGAATAGAATCTTCCCATATTTGTATAGATAATTTTTTAGCATTTTCTGTTAAATTTTCTAATAAGAGTTTATTCACCCCCATCTATTATAGCATTACGAAGATTAATAAATAGATTCTCCCAAACAATTGGAATACGATAACTCGGGAGTGTAATTCCTCCACTTGTTGCTTCAGTATTAGCAATAACATTTAAGAGACGTAATCGCTGAGATTCATTAATTTCTTTTATTTGAAGAATAACATCTAATAAAAAATGAACGCATTCTACCCAGCGTAAATTTCTTGTTAAAATTTCATAAATAAATTTTTTAATTTCAACAACTTCATCTAAATTAGGCATTACTTTTGTCCAACTTACAAGTTTCGCATAAAATATTTCATCCCAATTATGAATATTTTCTTTTGATATCCTTTTAAATATTTCAAAATTTTTATCCTTTCCATCTTCACTATACGTAGGAATCTCAATAAACCAATCACTAATTCTTAGACATACCGGTAATTCTGATGTCATCCATATTGATAAATCTCCATCATTTTGCTCTAAAACAGATTGAATAATAAGAATAGATTCAGATGATAATAAATGCGAATGATATAATACAATAATACGATTACCACATCCATTTTCTCCAGATAATACATGACTTCCTTTTCCATAATTTGTTAGTACTGGGCGTAAAATATTTTTATCTTGCATTGACATTCGTGCTATATCAAACCCTAAATGAACTAATGAACTTTCATAATCAATTGTATGTGAATCTGTTTTCTCATCATCTTCATCGCCTTTTGCAACCGTGGATGCGTTTCCAGAATCAAATGATAATATTTTTGTTTGAATATTAAATGGAACATTTCTGCTCTCCGCAATTTGTTTTAATTTTTCATGAATTTGTGTTTTTTTTCCAGTCCCTGCCATTCCTCGCCAACAAAGGCATAATGAATCCATTCTATCTTTAATAGAATTTACATCCTTAAATATATTTTTCAAGAATATAATAATTCTTGAAAAATACGAAGAGTGAAAGTTTTGATCTTTCTACTTTGCGGTTAACAGCTACATGAAAGGATATAATCCTAATACACATGCTCTACCGATTGAGCTAAATCTTCGCATGGGAAAAGAAGTTCTTCTCCCATAATTTATAGTATAATTAATTCTTTAAACCACTTTTTTATTTCCAATATTAAATCTTTTCATAATTCTCTATAAAATAACCTTTAATTATTTATTGTTTCCATAAATATACTATCTAAATAAAAATTACATAGAATAAATAGCAAAATGGAATGGTGCATTCCTTTACAAAAATTAGAAGTCGGCAAAATTCAAATTGGTGAAATTATTCATAATGATAAATCATTAGTCCCACTCGCATATTTCGATGGTAATAATATATTTAATAATTTAAATATATTTCTTCCTAAACTGAAAATTCAAGAATTTGATGAAAATTCTGGAAAACTTGTTATTTCCATGAATGAAAATACTCAAGCACAGACAAAACTTTTTGCTTTACAAAATATTCTTCTAAGTGCTGTATTTATTTCACAGCAGAAATGGTTTCATGATACTTATACATTTGATGTATTAAATAATAATTTCAAACCAATTGTTCAAAATGGTAATTTACAATTATATTATCCAGTAAATTTAAATACTGATATTCATATCTATAAAAATAATAAATGGTATACACATTATGAACCGGGACTTATTAAAGCAAATGATTCTGTAAGAATTATGTTTCGTATTCAAGGTATTTCATTTCATAAAAATTCATTTTCAAGGTTCTCTCATGCGGAGCAAGAGATGCACGAGCGCCGCTCGTCCATGAAAATGAATTTTTCATGGTCCGGTAAATTTAGACTTCAACATCGAATATACGCAATTTTAGTAGAATAAATTATAAACTTGTTACATTAATTACAGAATATGATAATGATAATGAAGACATTAATAATGCTAAATGTAATACTATAATAACATAAGGTTGAAACATTGTTGGATCAGATTTAATAAAATATAAAGATAATACTGCTAATATAGTAATTAATACTGCATTTATACCAAATATAGTATTAAAACTAGCAATATTATTTATTTGATTATCAGCATTTTGATTATTTAATAATACTCCATACATTACTCCAAATAATGCTACACATACTACTAAGACCACTAATGAACTTACTAATTTTACTGTTTCACTAAACACCATTCTTATCTACTATTTAATGTTTTTAAAATTTTGAATACTTTCTTGCTATCAACAAGTTGTATAGATGATACATGGAATAATATATATACAAAAAAAATAAGTAATATCAATATAAATGTTGGTAATATATAATACCAGAATTTTGAGTCATTTATCTTCTTTTCTGTCATATCTATAGTTAGATGAGGAATAATACAAGAAAAGCAATAAAAACAATAAAAGTAAAAAAACTATCATCACCTGGTCCAGAACAGTGTCATCCAAGAGTTGGTAAATCTAGACCATTAGAAGGATGTATTCCTCAAGAAATTTTAGCAGAAGTTGCTACTAAATTAAATGTTGAAGCAAAACGTAATGCTATTGAAAAAATATTAAATGTTAATCCTAAACAAGAATATAGTTTTGTAAAAGCGTTGCCTATTGAAGAATCACGCAAAACACAACTTATACGGGAGTATCTAAGACCTAAACAACCGGATGATTGGAAATCTGATCCTGATAAGTGGTTGAATAGTTTAGATATTGAATATGTTATGAATCAATACGAAGATGCTTATCCTAATTTTGAATTTATGGGTCCTTATCCTATTGATTTTGCAGCACCCGATCCATATAAAAAAGATGGAAAATGTCTTATTCAAGAAATGTGTGAATTACGAGTATCTCAAGCACTTAATTTTGGAACGCAATATATTGGAATTATTTATAACTTAGACCCTCATTTTAAAGGAGGTAGTCATTGGGTTGCCGTTTTTATTGATTTATTAAAACATAAGACATATTATTTTGATTCTTATGGTATGGAATCGCCTCAACAAATACAAAAATTTATGAAATGGCTTACAACACAAGATAAAGATATGAAACTTTTTTATAATGGACGAAGATTCCAATATCAAAATTCAGAATGTGGAATGTATAGTATATATTTCATTATTCGCATGCTTATGGGTGATAATTTTACACGTTTTAGTCGTAAAGCACCTCCGGATGCTTTTATGCTTGATTTACGTGATTGGTTATTTTCAACATAGTAAATATTCTACGTAAAGATCTACTATTCCCTAATAGATAGATGGCATCAGTAGATTTTTTAAGTGAAAGAAATGAAGCAATGATACATAGATTAGTATATACTGAATTTCAAAAAAGAACCAATGGAGATCTTAATAATACTCAAAAAATAAGATTAGATAAAACTATTAAACATTATATGGATGAAGTATACAATAATAATTCTGGAAAAAATATTATTGATCTAAATATTATTGATCTAAATAAAGATGTTTTAAAAGTTGTTGTATCTGATTTTGGTTCTTATTTGAATCGTGCAAATATTAGCGTGACAAGTGATGTTGATACTCGCATGGTTGAACCTCGGATTAAAGAAGATGTTGGTAGTCGGTTCACTGCTTTACAAAATGATCGCAATGGAGGTGAGCAAAAACGATTAATGCCTCCTGCTCCAGATTTTAGAATTCCTATGGAAGATTCTAATGAATCTCCCGCATTAGTTTTATTTGAAATGGCTAAGAAAAATCGTGAAGCAGAAGCCAAACGTGAAGCCGCTCAAGCACCTCAACAAATACACAAATTAGATGATGGATTTTCTGGAACTTTATTAACAGATTTAAATTCTGGCTCTGGTATTGCTACAACAAATCCTACTATCGCAAAACCACAGGAATTTCGTATCAAACCAGCATTATCTCAAGATATTATTATTCCTCAAGATGAAATTCTTTCTTATAAGGAAAATGAATATAATCTAGTTATTTATTCTGCTGATCGTGACTGGTATAATAATCAAAGAGAAAATCGTTATAATTTCTCGGTTACTTTCAATCCTGCTAATAATACTCAAGGATTCAAATATTCTCCTTCTGCCAATATGAGATTCCATAATATTACTCGTGTTGAAATGATTAAGGCTCTTGTTCCTTATGAACAACTTGATTTAGTAATCGCAAATACTGGAACAAATTCTTCACCAGTATATGATACTACTACAAAAAATAATATTCTTGCTTATCCTGGTATATTATTAAATATTGAAGAACTTGATTCTAATGTATTTGGTACGGATGATGCTCTTGATAGAGCATTTGCTTCTTTACAATATGATGCTCAATGGTCTTCTGATACTACACTATTAAATCCTAGTTATCTCGCTATGATTCCTAAATTTTTAAAATGTCAACGCATTTATTATCCAACACCTCTTGCTACTCTTACAAAAATGACTATTCAATTACAAAGACCAAATGGCAATCTAGTAAATACAAGTTTAGATACATTATCTGTTAGCAATATTTTTTCATCTCTTGTAATGCCAACTGGTTTCACTTCTTCTTCTATTTATATTGGCACTGGTGTAAAAGATACCAATAATAATTCTATTTATTACATTATTCAAACATCTACCTATTTTAATCGATTTTTGTTTTCTAAAGGTGATAGAATTGCTATTCAAGGTATTGATCCTTCTTTGATTAGCGGTAATAATACCGCAAAAGATGATTGGATTTTTTATATGCAACAAGCAACAGGTCTTCTTGTTGTTTCTACTGGATATACCAATAGTAGTGTATATACTGATGGACCTAACTCTGTTGGCTATTGTAATTTTATTGTATTAGAATCACGATTTAATGATCCTACAACTGGTTCTACAACTATTATGCCTTTTGGTGGAACGAATCCATCTAGTCAAAGTTTAGAATCTGCTATAAATAATATTAACTTTTCAGCAACTCGTTTAATTAATCTCTCTAAACAAGTTCAATTAACATTTAGAGTTATTACTCGCGATATGGATTCTGCTACAAGAATTCGTCCAAATAATGCGTAACTATAATAGATGGATAAAAATATAGAAATAATAATAAAATTATTAAATAATGCAAATGATGAATATAATAATATTCCCGGTAATCAACTTGGAATGCCATCGCATTTAATGAATGTTGCCAGATTATTTGGAGAAGCATCTGAAAAAGTTACATATCTTGAAAAAAAATGTTTAAAAGAATCATCGCGATGGATGAAATCCATTTATGAATATGGACATAATAATAATAATAATAATAATAATAATAATACAAGAAAACATAAAAAAATAATGCCTAAACATAATAAAATATAATTATTTATGAACTGGCCTTCAGAACTTGATAAAGTATATGTAATCTGTCATAAAGATAAAGAAAATGATCGTTATGAAAGATTAGTTCAACATTTTAAAGATATTGGAATACCCGATGATAAACTTATTTATATGGCTCCCGTTTGGAGTGATGAATTAACAAATGATTTTATTTTTAGCATTTATGATCCATTTTTACCCAGACAATGTCCTACTCTCACATTTAAGGGTAGAGGATTATCAAAAGGTGAAATATCTCTTGGTATTAATTTTTATTCATGCGTAAAACATGCTGTTGAACATAAATACAAAAAAATTATTACATTAGAATCTGATATTTATCTTCGTAATGATTTTATTTCATGCTTAACTGACTTACTTCAAGATTTATATGGACGAGCATGGGATTATGTAAGTCTTGGTGAAGGAGTTGGAACACGTCCATCAGAAGCTCCTAAATCATATTATTCTAAAACTAAAGCATATAATCCTCCTCATCAATTTGTATATCGTTGTACAGATTCCATGATGTTTCAACTAGAATATTTAGAAAAAATTCAAAAAACATTTATTCCTTTCCGAGAAATTATTGATTGGGAAATGAATTATCAAAATATGATTCACAATGGAGTTGCTTTATGGGCAGATCCTCCATTGGCAGAACAAGGAACTTGTTATAGTAGAATGATAACTTCTCTACCTGCTTAATAGGATGGTTAATTTTACAAGAAAAAAGGAGGAAAATATATTGCCCAAGGAACATATGGATGCGTCTTTGGTGATCCTCCACTAAAATGTAGAGATGAAGATAAAAGAAATTCAAATGCGGTTGTTTCAAAATTAATGGATAGCATATCAGCAGAGCAAGAAATAGAAGAAGGAGAGCGATGGAAAAAAATAGATCCGGTACAACAGTTTAGTTTAACTTCATCTAAAAAATGTAATGTAGATGATAATAATATAACTGCTGAAAATAATTATAATAGATATTCTGTTACATATGAAAATAGTTTGCCTTCTAGAGTGTTAATTTTTTACAAAAATGGCGGACCTGATTTAGGAAATCTTCCACCATTATCTGAAAACTATGAAAAAATATTTTCTGGATTTCAAAATCTTTTTCATGGATTAGTAATCGCTCATAAAAATAACTTAGTTCATACTGATATTAAACCTCAAAATATTTTATCAGGTGATAATGCAAATCATTTACGTTTTATTGATTTTGGATTAAGTTTTGAAACAAAATATTTAGATGATGGGGTAAATAAAATGTATTCTATAAATTCAACATATTATCCATATTGGCCTTTTGAATTAGGATGTTTTAATCAACTTGGTGATATAGAAAGTGAAATGCGTATTAGAAATAGATATCAAAAATTTAATAATATATTTGAAGATCAAACAAGTTTTAAAATACCTTTTAAAACAATATATGATACCTATAAAAAAACAATATTTGAAAAGATAGATGTATATTCTATGGGTATAACTCTTATTGATTTATTAAGAACATATTTTCATCATTACCCATTTCAGAATGAATATGGAAAAAATTATTTAGTTTATTATAATTTAAAAACAGAAAGTTATTCTCGTTTTGAAACTTTACCAAATAAAAAATGGTTAAGTGATAAACAGTTGGAATATCAAAATTATTTATTAAAAAATGTTACACAACCTTTAATAGATTTTATAAATCATTGTGTTGATTATAATCCAAATACTCGTTATAATGCTGAACAAGCAGCAAATGAATATAAAAAATTACTTCCTATATTTAAAACACATTTAAAACAAAATGATATACGAAAAGGTTTGGCTGGATGAAAAAAATGACTTGCCAATTATCCCCACTCCTGTAAAAGTTCCTACTCCTAAAGTTCCTACTCCTAAAGTTCCTACTCCTAAAGTTCCTACTCTTAATCTAGAACTTAGTAATAATGAAAATGCGAATGTAAAAAAAATAGCAAAAAATATTATACCACCAAAAAGAAAAACAACAAGAAAAATTAAAAATACTACTATTATTCCAAAAACAAAA
>TBL_comb47_HYPODRAFT_10006353_pt1 | contig 12796 bp, 6 predicted proteins | sample TroBogypolimnion_40_FD_10682 | JGI IMG/M metagenome (IMG submission 10682)
ACCGGCTTTTCGGGCGTTTGGAAGATCTCCAACGTGCCAATGTCATTATCGTGGTCGCCGGGATGGAAGGGGCTTTGCCCAGCGTCGTGGCGGGGTTGGTCTCCAGGCCGGTGATCGCCGTGCCGACGAGCATTGGCTACGGCGCCAGTTTCGGCGGTTTAGCGCCCTTGCTAGGCATGCTCAATAGTTGCGGCAGCGGGGTCACCGTGGTGAACATCGACAACGGCTTCGGCGCGGGTTTTGCCGCCAGCCAGATCAACGCCCTGGCCGCCGGCGGACCAGTCGCGGCGGCCCCTCACCCCCGAACTCCATGAGCGTGCTCTACCTCGATTTGGCCAGCGGCATCAGCGGCGACATGTTTGTGGGGGCGCTCATTGATTTGGGAGCGAGTGCCGCGGTCGTTGAACGCGAGTTGGCCAAGCTCGGCTTGGACGGCTACCACCTCCACGCCCGGCGGGCGCTCAAGAACGGCATCGCCGGGGTGAAATTTGACGTCCACCTCACCGGTGACCCTTCCAGCGAAGCCTCCCACGGGCATCACCACTCGGCGCCTGAGGGGCATCACCACTCTGGGCACCACCACGATCACGGCCCCCAGGGCCACAGTCATTCGGTCGGGAGCGGCCATGGCCATTCCCACGAACAAGCACACGGACACGCGGGCGGGCGCACCTTCACGGAAATCCGCCGCCTGATTACCGAAAGCCCGCTCTCAGCCTGGGTGAAAGAGCGGTCGATTGCCGTTTTCCACCGCCTCGCGGAGGCTGAGGGCCGAATTCACGGACTGCCACCCGACCAAGTTGCCTTCCATGAGGTCGGCGCGGTGGACTCGATCGTCGACCTGGTCGGGGGCTGTCTCGCCCTGGAACTCCTCGATAAGCCGCGCGTGCTGGCTGGGGCAGTTCATTGAGGGCACGGGTTGGATCGATTGCGCCCACGGGCGCCTGCCCATCCCGGCACCGGCGACGCTCGCCGTTTTGGGCGCGCGCGGGATTCCCGTCTCCCAGTGCGAGGAACCCCATGAAATGGTGACGCCGACTGGCGCGGCCTTGCTGGCGGAATTGGTGGATGAGTTCGGTCCGATGCAAAACCTGGTGGCTAGCAAGATCGGCTTCGGCCTGGGCACCCGCGACCACCGGACCCGGCCGAATGTGCTGCGCGCCATCCTCGGCGAGATCGTGACCGTTCCCGCTTCGGCCTCGAGCCCGGCCCACGACTGGGAAACCGACACCATCATGGTGCTGGAGACGAACCTTGACGATATCAACGCCGAAATCCTCGGCTGGTTGACCGAGCAAGCCCTGGCGGCGGGCGCTTTGGACGTGTTCCACACGCCGATCCAGATGAAGAAAAACCGGCCGGGGGTATTGCTGAGTCTGTTGTGCACCGAGGCGGAGGCCGACCAATTCACCGAGCTGATCTTGCGCCAAACCACGGCCTTGGGTGTGCGCCGCTACCGGTCTGAACGACGCAAACTCCGCCGCGAGTTCCTCCGGGTGGCCACGCCGCGGGGGGAAGTTACCGTGAAGGTCGGCCGATTGGATGGCCAGGTGGTGCAAGTCGCCCCGGAGTTCGAGTCCTGTCGCCAACTCGCCGAACAGGCGGGCGTGCCGCTCAAGGAAGTTTACCAGGCCGCGTGCCGTAGCGTGGGTGTGACGCCTTGCGGCTGAAGTCAGCAACCCGTCTCCGACCTGGTCCCCACCCTCGGCCCCGCCTTCGTCGAAAGGCCTCGGCCCGACAACGCCGGCGACCAAGTCCACCCGGTTTCGTTTGGGGAGGCCCTATTTTACCTCGCGATATCTTTCGATCACTGATTCACGCGAGAGGATGATGAGGGTGAACACACCCAGTGCCGTCCCCAGGGGGACCATCAGACAGTCCAGGGCGCCAATCACGATGGAGAAGACACGGTACTTTCGGCGCAGCAAGAACAGGCCGGAGGCCACATTCAAGGCCGAGCCGATGACCAGAAGCGTTCCGGCCAGCACATAAAAGACGATGAACAGTCGCATCAGGTCATGGGGCGAGAACGGCGCATTTCCCTGAGTCTTCAGAAACTCCGGGCTCCGGAACACCGTCTGCATAATGACGTAATGAAACACCAGGAACCCGATGCTGAGCAGCATGAGGCCGGCCCAGACGAAGTAGAAGATCGCCAGCAGCCTGAGTTGATCCAGATCGCGCTTCCGGCGCGGATCTTCTGCGATGAACGGTGATTCCATCAGCGGAGTGCTCAAGCCGCCCAACCCTTGCGGTAGGGCCGGTTGATCCATTGGTTGAGCGCCTCCAGGTTGCTGACGCGCATGTTCGGGCCGTCCCACTCGACCTTTCGCCCGACGCCGGCGTGTTGGGCCAGGTTGCCCAGCAGGATGAACTCGGTCAGGCGGGTCCCGTATTCGAAGCTGGCGGCCGTTTCTTTCTTCCCCTCGCGCACCGCGTCCAGGAAGTCGTTCATGACGTTCTTGGGGCGTGGCAGGGTCTTGGGCAGATTGGCGAAGGCGTAGTCCTTTTCCCGCGGCAGCAGGTGCATCTTGCCGCCATAGGTGGCCGTGTAGAGGATGCCCTTCTCGCCGACGTAAAGCGTGCCATTGGTATCGAATTCCTCATCCGGGTACTGCTGCTTAAGTTGGGCGAGCAACGGCGGCAGGTTCTGTCCGTTCTGCTTCGCGGATTGGTTACGGCCGGTGGCGGCAGCGGCCACGTCCTTCCTGAACCCTTCGTACCAGAAGACCTTGAGCGGCGGCAAGTCGCCACGGGCAGGCACGTCAAACCGCAGACGGCTGCCGGTGGGAAAGCGCTCGTCGCTGCCTTCGCGAATTTCCTCCGCCTCGAAGCTCGTGGGATGGTCGATTTTCAGGGCCCAAAAGACGCCGTCCAGCACATGGCACCCCATGTTGCCGAGTGAGCCGTTTCCGAAGTCGTACCACCCGTGCCAATCATGCGGATCCAGACCGGAGTGATATTCGCGGTAGGGGGCCGGTCCAATCCACTCATCCCAGCGCAAGCCGGCGGGCGGGGGCGACGAGGGCGGGCGCGGGCCGGCGCCGCCGTTGGCGCGGTCGGTCCAGCTATGGGTTTCCGTGATTTTTCCCACCACCCCGGCCCAGACGTATTCGCAGAGGCGGCGGTAGCCGCTCTCACAATGCCCCTGGTTGCCCATTTGAGTGGGGGCTTTGGATTGGGCCGCCAGCGCACGGAGTTTGCGCGCCTCCGCAATGTCGTGGCAGACCGGTTTCTCGCAAAACACCGCCTTGCCCAGTTGCATGGCGATCATCGCGGGTAGCGCATGATGGTGGTTGGGGGTCGCGATGCAGACCGCGTCGATGGTCTTCCCGATCTGGTCGAACATCACCCGGTAGTCGGTGAAGAATTGGACTTTCGTCGCGTCCACACCCTGGGCCTGCATCAGTTTTCGGGCCTCGGCGTGCCGCTTTTCGTTCGCGTCCACCACTGCCACCACGTTGTCTTTGGTCTCCTTGACCAGGTGGTTGAGGTGCGAACTCAGGCCGCGGCCCCCGCAGCCGATTTGGACGCACTTGAGCCGGTTTGACGGGATGGTGGCGCCCAGCAGATTAGGAGCGGCCATCCAGCGGCTCAGGGTCAAAGAAGTGGCACCCAGTGCAGTGCGCCGGAGAAACAAGCGACGGTTCAAAGCGGTTTTCATGCTAAAAACTGGTTCAGAGTACCAAGGCGCAAAGCGGAAGGCAAAAGGCAAAAGCGGAAAGTTTGGGCCGCGGTGCCCGGCGTTCAGTGCCTTTTCCGCTCCCTCGAAGCCTCGTCCTCGTGCCGGGGTGGAACCTTTTCCTTTCAACTCGCCCTGATTTCGGATACTCTGGGCTCATGCCAGGTCTCATAGCCATCGTGGGTCGGCCCAATGTGGGTAAATCGGCCCTTTTCAATCGCATCGCCGGACGGCGGATTGCGATCGTGCACGATCAACCGGGGGTGACGCGCGATCGCGTCAGCGCCGAGGTGGAGTGGCATGGGCGGCCGTTCACGCTGGTGGATACCGGGGGGATTGGACTGCTCCGCGGTGAGAAGGCTGAGGACGTGATCATCAAGGCCGCGATGGACCAGGTGGAGTTGGCGATCGAGGCGGCCCAGGTGATTCTCCTGGTGGTGAACGTGCAGGACGGGGTCGTTCCCCTCGACCGCGAGGCGGCCGCGCGGTTGCGGCACTCCGGCAAACCGGTGCTCGTGGCCGTGAACAAAGTGGACACCGACCGCGCCGCGCCGCAAGCGACCGAATTCGCGGAATTGGGATTTGAGAAGATCTTCCCGGTCAGTGCCATTCACGGTGAGGGGATCGAACCGTTGATGGACGCGGCCGCGGCCCTGCTGCCGCCCTTCGTCGCGGCGCCCGCAGGCGCGGAGTCGACCGACGCCAGCCGCCCGCCCGTCCCACCGCCGCTCAAGCTGGCCATCGTGGGCCGGCCCAACGTGGGCAAGTCCTCCATCGTCAATGCCTTGACCAGTTCCGAACGGGTGGTCGTCAGTCCCATTCCGGGCACCACCCGAGACTCGATTGATGTGCCGTTCGAGGTCATCACCGACGGGGTCCGGCAATCGTATGTGCTGATCGATACCGCCGGGATGCGCAAGACCCGGCGGGTGGAGGATTCCATCGAGTTCTTCAGCGTCAAACGCGCCGAGGAGTCCATCATCCGCAGCGATCTCGTCGTGCTGGTGCTGGACGCCGATACCGGCATCACCGAGCAAGACAAAAAAGTGGCCGACAAGATCGTGGAGGCGCGCAAGGCCTGCATTATCGTGGTCAACAAATGGGATCTGGTGGACGTGGCGGTGCGGACCGCGCGGGAGGAGGAAATCGAGCGGCGCGAAAAAAAGACCGTCCAGCGCGGCGCTAAATGGATGACGACGCTCTCCGAGTTTGGCGAGTGGGTCCAGAAGCACTTGTTTTTCCTCGATTACGCCCCAGTGATCTTCACCTCGGCGAAGTCCGGTTTTCACCTGGATCGCCTGCTCGAAGCGGTGCGCTATGTTGCGGCCCAATTGCAGCAAAAGGTGCCGACCGCCCTCCTGAACCGCACCTTGCAAGAGGCGGTGGAGCGACGCCAGCCCGTGACCGCCCGCGGCCATCGGCTCCGGTTTTTCTATGCTACCCAGGTTCGGCAGGCGCCGCCCACCTTCCTGCTCTTCGTCAACCGGGACGAGATGTTCTCCGATCAATACAAGCAATACCTCGCCGACCAGATGCGCACCGCCTTTGGCTATGAAGGCTGTCCGGTGGTTATCGTGCCCAAGCCACGCCCCAAGACCATCGAGGCCGTCAAGACGCACCGCCGCAAGTTCAAGGCCGCCCCGCCGCGGCGGGAAAAAGGGCAGCGGGGGGGTGGCCGAAAGGAACGAGCCGGGAGCCACGGCCGGCGCGGGCGCAGGCCAGCGTGAGTCTGAACTCGGAACAACTCCTCCGCATCGTTGATGGGCAGAACGGCGTCCGACTGGCGGTTTGCCTCGTGCGCGGATGCAGGTCCCAAGGGTAGTTGTTGTTTACGGCGGCGTGGTGGGAGCGGAGACGGTGGAGAACTGGAACGCGAGTTCGCGCACTCTCCGCAGATCCAGCTTTCCCGTGCCGAGCATCGGCAAGGCGTCCACGTGGTAGAACTGGTCGGTGCGCGGCTTCCAGAGGTTAGGCAGGTCAAGCTGAGGTAACTTCGCTAAAAACTCCGTCCACTTCCTTTCGGTCACCTTGTGCAAGACCACCAGCCGTTCCCCTTTCTTTTCGTCGGGCACGCTGGTCACCACGAACAGTTGTTCCATCGCCGCCGCCAGTTCATGCAGTTTTTCCTCGACGCGGAGGTGTGGGACCATCTCTCCGCCGATCTTGCTGAAACGGCTCAGGCGGTCCGTGATCTCCAGGAAACCGTCCTCGTCCAGCCTGCCGACGTCGCCGGTGACATACCAGCCGTCGCGGAGCACTTCCGCGGTCTTTTCAGGGCGGCCGAGATACCCCTGCATCACATTGGGGCCCCGCACGAGCATGACGCCGGCTTGGCCGAGTGGAACCGGTTGCCCCGTCTCGGTATCCACGATCCGCACGCAGATCCCGGGCAGGGGATGGCCGATCTTCCCGCGCTTCACCCCGACCTGGTGGAAACCCGCCGCCCGAAAGTCATGGGTGTTGACGGCCACGGCGGGGGCGCATTCCGTGCAGCCATAAGCCTCGAACGGCCGGATGCCAAACTGCTCTTCGAAGGCCGAGGCCAGCCGGTCGGGCAACTTCTCGGCCGCGACGGCCACCACCCGCAAGCTCCCGAATTGCTCCGCCGAGCAGCCGCGCAGATAGAACTGCAGGAAGGTTGGCGTTGCCAGGAGGAAGGTCACTTTCCCATCGCAAACCAGTTTCCCGATACTCTTTGCATCCAACGGGTTCGGGTGATAGACCGCGCCCACCCCCAGCACCGCGGGCAGCCACAATGTCCCGGTGAAACCGAACGAGTGGAAAAAGGGGAGCGCCCCCAGGAAACGATCCCGCCGGTCCAGGCTGAACACCTGCTCCATCTGGGCGATATTGGACAGGATGTTGTAATGGCTCAGCATCACACCCTTCGGTTCGCCGGTGCTGCCACTGGAGAAGATGATGGTGGCCAGGTCGTCCAGCTTGGCCTTTTCGGCACGTCCCAAGGCCCGCTCCAACCACGCCGCCGGCAGCAGCCAGGCCATCAGCCAGGCTGCCAGCTTTTCCCCCGCCCCCGGATTGGCCGCGAGATCCTCGAGGCAGATCAGCTTGCAGGGCACCTGGAGTTTGACCTTGTCCAAGAACGCTTTGGAACTGACCACGGTCTGGAGCTCGCACTGCCGCGCACACGAGGCCAGCACCGCTTCCGATACCGTGTAGTTCAGGTTCACCGGCACTTTGCCCAGCAGCATGGCCGCGAAATTCACCAGGGCCCCTGGCACCGAGGGCGGCAGGAGCAGGCCCACCATTTTCTGTCCCCCCCAAACCGCCTTCAAGCGCCGCGCCAGGAAGATGGTCTTGACTAAGGCCGTCCCGAACGTCACGGGAGGCGTTTGCGCATCGGTCATTGCCAGGCGGAACGGATGCCGCCGTACCGATCGGACCCACGCGCGCGCGAGCGGTCGCATCAGGCGGCGGCGGCGGTCCCACGCCAGCGCCAGTAGTTCCTGCACCGCCTGGCGGGCCTCGGACGCCTTCGCGGTTGGCGGCAAGGGCGGGCCGAAGGCCACCGTGACCGGGTAGGGGAAGTGCCGCGGCATCTTCCAGAGGAAACGTCCCTTCTCAAAGCTGAAGATGCTCCCCCAGGCCCCGTCGATCGCCACCGGCACGATCGGGGCCTCCACGTCCTTCATGATCTGCTCCATGCCGCGCCGGAAGGGCAGCAACTGCCCGATCCGCGTGATCTGGCCCTCGGCGAAAATGCAGACCACTTCGCCCGCCCGAATGGCCGTGCCGGCGGCCCGCAACGAGGTCAGTATTTCTCGGGGACGTTGCGCGGACGAGATGGGAATGACCCCCAGGATGCGCGCAAATGGTTTCACGTAGGGCAGTTCATAATACTCCGCGAACATCATGAACCGCACCTGCCGGTCGGTGGACGCGATCAGCAGCAACGCATCCACGAACGTNACATGGTTGCACACGAACAACGCCCCGCCTTTTTCGGGAATATGGTCGCGGCCCAGCACCTGAACCCGGTAGACCAGGCGCGTGACCAGCCAAAGCCCAAACCGGATCAGCGCATCNGGCATCAGCCACAGCATGTAGATCGTTCCCCCCAGGGTCGCCAGCGCNGTGAGTAGGAACAGCGTGGAGGGGTCCATCCGGAACAGGACAGTGACCAGGTAATAGACCCCGGCGGCGCCGAGGATCCCGACAAAGGAAAGCAGGTTCGCNGCCGCCAGCACGGCGCCCTTGTTCTCCCGATCCGGCCGGTGCTGCAGTAGCGCCGCTACAGGCACGATGAAAAAGCCACCAAAGAAACCGAGCAGCGATAAATAGACGGCGACTTGGGTGAAGGACAGGCCGTGCTGTCCCAGCAGGGCGGCAAAAACCGTCAACCCAGCCGAGCCCAGGGGGATCAGACCATACTCGATCTTGCCCCCGGAAAGGTAACCCGCGGCAAAACTCCCCAGCCCAATCCCGATGGCCGTCGCCGCCTGAAGATAACTGGTCGGCTTGGGATCGGCGATATTCAGCACGTCCTTGGCATAGATCACAATGAGGGATTGGATCAGCGCCGCGAGCGCGAAAAAATAGGTATTGCCAACCACCGCCAGCCACAACACCCGATCCCGCCGGATCAGTTTTATCTGTGTCCACAGGTCCGCCACAAAATTGGCGTGGAATTTCCTGGTCGGGTCGGCCGCGGGGACCTTGGTGATGCCGAAGCTCGTGAACAGCCCGCAGATCGCCATCGCCACCAGCACCGCCCCCGACCAAACCTGCCGTCCCGCGAACGCGGTGCATAACCAGGCGCCCACCACCGTACCCCCGATGATGGAGACAAAGGTGCCCAATTCCAGGACCCCGTTGCCCCAGGAGAGTTTTCGCTCCGGGAGCAGTTCCGGGAGCAACCCATATTTCGACGGGCCGAAGATCGCGCTGTGAACTTCCATCAGAAAGATGCAGGCGATGGCCAGCCCGAGTTGGTTGGCGGCCAGGCCCGCCAGTGCCAGCAGCATGACGACGATCTCAAATACCTTGATGCCGATCGTCACCGATCGCTTGCTGAAACGATCTGCAAAGTAGCCCCCCGTCATCGAGAACAGGATGAACGGCAGCGAGAACAAGGCCAAAACGAGGCCCACGAGCTGATCCCGCTTTTCGTTCGAAAAGCCCATGATCGTGATGAGCGAGATCACGAGCCATTTCAGGACGTTATCGCTAAATGCTCCCTGGAACTGGGTGATGAACAGGCTCCAAAAACCGCGCAGCCCCGCCTCCGGCGCCACCGTGTGTTCGGGCTCTATATTGGTTGCTTTCACGCCCTCCAGGATCGCAGTCCGGTGATCGGGGGTCAAATTGATAAAAAAAGTCACTGCATTGATTCCGGCGATGTGGCCGCCTTGCGGGCATTCTGACTCCAAGACCAACCCGGTCAGGGGTCATTTTTCAACGCGGTTAATCTCGAGGGCTTCGGTGGGTTTCCGAATTTGATTCTGGAAGGTGGAAAATGTCCGGAATTGTCTAGGATTAACGTTTGCGTAGTTTTTTTGAAAATTCTCTTGCCCCCCAATAGGTTGGGGGTAAGCTAATAGCATTCCCCCACTAATGGGGTGTTTCCGGTTCCCCTTGATGAGGCCGGTTGATTTTCGTAACAACAAGAATTGTGCTGAGAGTGGCCGGTTTTTCTTTGGAATGGCCGGCCAATGGCTTTTAGGGTTTCAGCTAACCATTAACGCGTATGATCGATGGCAGTCATGAAGTGGTGTCGGTAGGTTCCCAAACGGGTGGTCGCCGCGCGGCGGCGCCGGGCAATCGGCGCGGCGCCAGAGCGTCCGCGACCGGATCCCGGAAACACGCGGTGATTGAGCGTGTCTTCAGCGACGCCCGAATTCATCCCTTCGACCAGTTGGAGTGGGAGCGGCGCACGGCCGAAATCACCGATGACGCCGGGAAGGTCATTTTCAAACAGGAAAACGTGGAAGTGCCCCAGGCTTGGTCGCTCCTGGCGACCAAAGTGGTGGTTTCCAAGTACTTCTACGGCGAACTCGGGACGCCCGAGCGGGAAACCTCCGTGCGGCAACTGATCCACCGCATTTGCCGGACCATTGCGGATTGGGGGGTTAAGGACCGCTATTTCAGCAAGGCGGACGGCGAGGTGTTTTACCGTGAACTGGCTTGGCTTTGCGTCAACCAGTATGGCGCCTTCAACTCACCGGTGTGGTTCAACGTCGGCCTTTTCCACGAGTACAAGGTGGGCAACCGCTCCAGCCGCGGAAACTGGTTCTTCAACCCCAAGACCCGCCGCACCGAACGGGCGGCCACCCAATACGAATATCCTCAATGCAGCGCCTGCTTCATCCAGTCGGTAGAAGACGACATGGAATCCATTATGAAGCTGGCCTATAGCGAGGCCATGCTCTTCAAGTTCGGTTCCGGCACCGGCACCGACCTGTCGCCGATCCGCTCCGCCCGGGAGAAGCTCAGTGGCGGCGGTCGCCCGAGTGGGCCGTTGTCCTTCCTTCGCGTCTATGACCAGGTGGCCAATGTGGTCAAGTCCGGCGGCAAGACCCGCCGCGCCGCCAAGATGAACACCCTGCGCGACTGGCACGGCGACATCGAGGAGTTCATCGAGGCCAAGACGAAAGAGGAGAAAAAGGCCTGGGCCCTCATCGAGCAGGGTTTCGATGGCTCCTATAATGGTGAGGCTTACGGCAGCGTAATGTACCAGAACGAAAACCTCTCCGTCCGCGTCAGCGACGAGTTCATGCAGGCCGCCCTCGACGGCAAGGAGTGGTGGACGCGCTCGGTGACCACCGGCAAGCCCCTCGAGCAGAAAAATGCCTCCACCCTGCTCGACAAAATCGCCGAAGGCACCTGGACCTGCGGCGACCCCGGCCTCCAATACGACGGGGCCATCCAGAAATGGCATACCTGCAAGGGCACCGAGGCCATCCACTCGACCAATCCCTGCTCCGAGTATGTCTTCCTGAACAACACAGCCTGCAATCTCGCCTCGCTCAATCTGCTGAAGTTCAAGCGCGAGGATGGCGTTTTTGACTTGGCGCGATTCAAGGCGGCCGTGCGGGTTTTCATCACCGCCCAGGAAATCCTCGTGGATAACTCGAGTTACCCCACCCAACAGATCGCCGATAATTCGCACATCTTCCGCACCCTGGGCCTGGGCTACGCCAACCTTGGCTCGCTCATCATGAGCTACGGACTGCCCTACGATTCGGACTCGGCTCGCGCGCTGGCCGGGGCGATTAGCGCCATCATGACCGGCAACGCCTACGCCCAGTCCGCCGAGATCGCCGCCGCTATGGGGCCCTTCGCCGGTTATCGCGACGCCCGCTGCGCCAACGTCCCCCCGCCCCTGGCCCCCGATAATGTCCAGCCCATGCTCGAGGTCATGGAGCGACATCGCGCCGCCGTCGAGGAGATTCAGCCTAGCCAGGAGTTCCACTACCTTAAGGAAGAGGCCCGCCGCTGCTGGGAAGAGGCCCTCGAATTGGGCCGCAATACCGGCTATCGCAACGCCCAGGTTTCCGTCCTCGCTCCTACCGGGACCATCGCCTTCCTCATGGACTGCGATACCACCGGCATCGAACCCGACATCGCGCTCGTCAAATACAAGCTCCTCGCGGGCGGCGGGATGTTGAAGATCGTCAACCGCACGGTGCCCGAGGGACTCCTGCGCCTCGGCTATACCCCCGAGGAGATCGCCCGCATCACCGCCCACGTCGCGAAATTCGACACCATCGAGGACGTCACTGATCAGGGCCAGACGGTCTCCAGCGGCCTCCGCGCCGAGCATCTGCCCACCTTCGATTGCGCCTTCAAGCCTTATCGTGGCAAACGCAGCATTCCTGCCTTGGCCCATCTGCGGATGATGGGTGCCGCCCAGCCGTTCATCAGCGGCGCCATCTCCAAGACCGTGAACATGCCCAACGCTTGTACGGTTTCCGACATCCGGGACGCCTACGTGCAAGCCTGGAAGATGGGCCTCAAGTGCGTCGCCATTTACCGCGACGGCTCAAAACGGTCCCAGCCCCTGAATACCTCGCGGAATACCGACACCCCCGCCAGCGTCGCCGCCGAGCTCAGTGCCTCGCTCGAGGCGCGGATCAAGGAATTGGAAGTGGAAATTGCTGAGTTAGGCAAGCGCGCCGACAAGCCCCTTCGCCGCCGCCTGCCCGACACCCGTCCCGCCGTCACTCACAAGTTCGATATCGCCGGCCATGAGGGCTATCTCTCGGTCGGGCTGTTCGAAGACCACCAACCCGGGGAGCTCTTTATTACTATGGCCAAGGAAGGGTCGACCATTGGCGGCCTCATGGACGGCATCGGCACCCTCACCAGCCTGGCGCTCCAATACGGGGTGCCGCTCGATGCCTTGGTTCGCAAATTCGCCCACGTCCGCTTCGAGCCCTCCGGCTTCACCAAAAACGCGGAGATTCGCAACGCGGCTTCCATCATCGACTACGTCTTCCGCTGGATGGGCATTCAGTTCATCCCCGACTATCGGAAGTCTGCCAATCCTCAGACTCGTCAGGCCGAGTTGGCCATCCCCGGTCTGCAGGAAGAAATCAAGAAACAGGTCAATCGTCCCGTCCCCGAACTGGAAGTCACCGGCGATACCGATTTCGTCGACGTTCAATCCCGGCCGCGACCGAATGCCAACGGCAACGGCAACGGCAAGTCCAATGGCCACCGTCCCCGGACCGAACCGGCCGAGCCTCGGGCCGTGAAGACGCTCAACGACTCAGTCGCCCATTTCCAACAGGACGCTCCCACCTGTCCGAACTGCGGCCATGTGGCCGTCCGTAACGGCGCCTGCTATAAGTGCTTTAATTGCGGCGATAGTCTCGGCTGCAGTTAAGGGGACGATCGGTGGTAAGGTCGCTCCGCTCAGCGAGGCGCTGCGGAGCTGTTGGGCTGCTCAGACCTTGACCGCGATCGGACACCCGCCGCGCATAACTCACGTCATTTCGAGCCAGCGGGTGTGGAAATCGTGGATCCGTTAGCCTAGCCTGACTTTCGCAACTCGGCGGCGGATTTCGCAGAAACCCCTGATTATTGGGGCATCGTTCTCGAAAGTCTTCACTACAGCCGGGATCTGGGCGGAGCACCTCCTCAGTCGAGCAGTTG
>TBL_comb47_HYPODRAFT_10006354_pt1 | contig 12795 bp, 12 predicted proteins | sample TroBogypolimnion_40_FD_10682 | JGI IMG/M metagenome (IMG submission 10682)
ACTCAGCAGTGGACAACGCTTTGGCAATGATTGAAGTGGCAAAAAAAGAGGCGGTCATCGTGAGTGGCGGCGACTCTGGAATGAACGACTTCGTTGTTCAAGGTGACATCAAGGGCTTTGCCGACATGAAAGGCAAAACCTTGGTGGTGGATGCAAGCAACACTGCCTACGCCTTACAAGCCAAAAAAATTCTTCTCCAATTTGGACTCAAAGACGGCTTAGACTACACTGTGAAACCCGTGGGTGCGGTGGTCTACCGCTATCAAGCCATGGTCAAAAGCCATGACAATTCGGCCTCCATTTTGAATCTGCCTTTTAACGTTGTGGCCCAAGAGCACGGACTCAAAAGTCTGGGTCGAATGGTGGATATTTTTGGGGCCTATCAAGCCGTGGGCACTTTTGTGATGCGGGACTGGGCCGTGTCACACCGCAGCCTGCTGGAAACCTATTTGCAAGCCTATATTGAGTCCTTGCGGATGGTGAGAGACCCGAAAAACAAAGCCGAATGCATTCGTTTGCTCAAGGACAAGCTGGAGCTCTCAGACTGGGCTGCTCAAAAAACCTACGAACAGTTGCTAGACCCAAACTTCGGTTTCACACCCGATGCCGAGTTCAATAAAATCGGTTTTGAGAACATGCTCAAACTGCGTGCAGAAATAGAGCGCAAGGACACAGACAGTGTGAAGAGACCCGAGGCGTATTTTGATTTGTCGTATTACGATGAGGCGCTCAAAAAAGCCAGGGCGCCATAGGGCCCACCTATGGTGTCGATTTGTCGCACCTCGCCAAGCCCGAGGGGGTGGCGCACTTCAACTGAAGGGTTTTATCTCAAGCCGCGTCCTTGTGGGTCATGGCAGTGAGTTGCAGCACATAGGTGATGATCAATCCGAAACAAATGGACGCCAACCACAGGCCGGCTTGTGAGCGGTCTGCGAGTCCTTTAAAAATGGTGTGAAATGCAAACAGGTTGATCAAAAAGAAAAAAGCCAAGCCTGTGAGTTTGGTGCTGTGCATGGTAGTCCCTCGGTGTTGGTGTTGTTGACTCATAAGAAAGAAGCCCTAGGGGTCTTGTAACAAAGACCTCAATAGATTGTAAGCGGTGCGCCAACACACATTGACAACCCGAATATTCAACCGGTTTTTTAATTTTGCAGGGGCTGCCAGTTGTGAGGGAACAGTTCCTCAATCCGGCTGTTGGGATGGGTCGGTAACCTGGTCAAGACATCGGTCATGTATTTCAAGGGGTCCAAGCCGTTCATTTTGGCGCTGTTGATCAAACTCATGACGGCGGCTGAACTTGTGCCCGATTGCTCAGAACCTAAAAATAAGAAATTCTTGCGTCCTAGCGCGATGGGCCTGATCGTGTTTTCCACATGGTTATTGTCAATGGGAACTTGGCCGTTTCCTAAGAACGCCTTCAATTCCACCTCACACTGAAGTGGACCCCAAATTTAGGACAGCAGTTTAAGTGAGATACTGTTGTGATCTAAGGGGTCGAAATGAGTTTAATCAAGAAACGCAATGTGCACCCACCAGCATTCAAGGCCAAGATTGCTCTTGAAGCCATCCGTGGAGCCAAGACCATCAATGAAATTGCCCAGGACTATGGCGTTCATCCTGTGACGGTTAGCCAGTGGAAAAAAGAGATGCAAGATCACGCCAAGAGCATTTTTGAGGGCAAACGTGGCCCAGTTTCTGTTGCTGGCCGCAGCGCACCAGAGCGTTTGTATGGGGAAATTGGCCGTTTAAAAATGGAGTTCGATTGGCTCAAAAAAAAGTCCGGAGTTTCTCCGTAGTGACAAGGCAGGGCTGGATTGGCCCTGAAGCAGAGTTGTCAATGGCTCGTCAGTGAGCATCGGCTGGTGTAAGGGCCTGCGTCGAGGCCCTTTTCCATTGCGTGGCCCGTTGGTTGGGTCCCCGTGCGCTGTGTATTTGGTTTTTATCAAATATCGGTTTGTTTTGGTGTGGGTAATGGCTTTTCCTGCCCTGCAATCCCTAAGCCAAAAAACCAAGTTGTCGGGTTTAAATGAATTCTAATGAATTCATTTCCCAGGCCGTGATCTTTGGTGGCTCAAGGAACTGTGGCCTGTTGAATTTTTCCAATCCACCCCATTATGTGTTTGACCATGGGTTCAAGCGAATGGGGCGCGAAGATGTCGCCAGCCAAGACATGTTGATTTTCGCTTTCACTGTCGTCGACCCTGGAAAGTTCCTTGGATGTGCTTCCAAGGGCTTTGAATGCTTGCAAGGTCAAGGTGGGATCAACCACCTTGTCTTTTTCGCTATAAAAAATCAACACGGGTTGTTTGAATTGCGATAAATCACTGTCTCTGACCTTCTTGGTCAATGCCATCATGGGAAAAAGAGCCTGGGTGGGATAAACCGTGGTCCAAGCCAGATTTTGGCGCGGGTCGGCAGAGGGTTGACCCCTTGAGGGTCCTTGGATGGCGTAGGCGATTTGCTCGCCCCAGGGCCAGTTGATCATTTCGGCGCGTTTGTCTTTGGGGCCAAAGTTGGGGGAGATGAACACATGGGCTGCCACAGCGTTGGCATGCTCAGACAAGCCAAACCAGGTGGCCAGGGTAGAACCCGTCGAGCAACTGATGACCAAGACGTGTTCGCCGATCTTGCGACCGATGGCAACCGCCTCATTGACATCGGCCAACCAGTCTTGGATGCTGGCTTGCCCCAACTCGGCAGACCCTTGTCCGTGCCCGCTCAAACGCGTGTAAAAGGCATTGGCATGCAGGGCCTTGGCCACTTCACCCGTGAGCGGGGCTGTCTCTAATTTACTGGCTGAAAAACCATGGATGTAGACAACAGACCACGGCGTTTTGTCGTGATTTTTCGAAGACCAAACAATTTCTTTTTCTGTTCCCGCTCTCAAGTGAGCAAGCCCTTTTTCGCTTTTTTTGAGCCAAGCGTCCAATTCATGGGGGTCCTCTGGAATAGAGGCTCTGGCGCTTGGGGTTTCAGGGCCAAATGAATTTCGAGGGCCCCAAGCAAATAGCAGTGACAGCACGATCAATAAAGACATGCTCCATTTGAGCAAGGGCAAGATTTTGTGCTTATTCATTGAGCAGCGGGGCGCTTATTTTTTTGAAGTTCAACAGTTTTGCAACTGGTCTTGGTGATTTTGTTGTTGGTGGATTTGAAGGTGAAGAGGTCGTGCGTGAGTGTATTGAGCTCAAAGGTGTTTTCATAGGGCAGGGCCGGGAAGACGAAGGTGATGAACTCATTGTTGCGCAGGTAGCTGCCCACAATGTTGTAGGGGTCTTTGCCCATGTCACTGGTGTCGTCTTTGGAGCCAACAAATACACGGCCGTCAAAAAATAAATAAACGTTGCTGGCGCATCGCCAGAGTTGCCCGTGTTGAAGGGCTTGGTAAAAGAGGCCTTGGACGATTTCTTTGTTCTCTTGCTGAATGGCGTCGTAGCGACGTTTGTCGTTGCCCGTGTCTTTGTACATAGCGTTGGCGTCTTGGGCCTGAGCTGTGACCCCCGCTTGCAAAGCGGCCAAGCACAAGGATGCCAGTGCCTTGAGTGCAAGAGACCCGCGCTTGCTAAAGAGCGGTCTCATCAGGGATTCTCGCCAAGCGAACACTGCGCAACAAAGCTTGAAGCCCTGCGCTCAGGGGTTTTTGGGAAACATGAGGGACTTTCGCCAAGATTAATTCACCGCATCCAAGCTTTTGCCTTCAATGTGAACGGGCTTGGCGCTGATCAGGACAAAGGCGATGATGCAGACCTCAGTGCCTTTGTTGACCCAATTGTGAATGGTGCCGCGCTGAATGAGCACGTCTCCGGCTTTGAGCACTGTGATCACACCGTTGTCGAGCTCCATGTGGATCTCACCCGTGATCACCACTGCGTAATCGATCGAGTCGGTGCGGTGGTTCCTGGGTGCCACGCCCGGTTCATAACGCACCACTCGAAACACCGTACCGTTGTCAACGGTGGTTTTGAAGGCTGTTTGGGTGGGGTCTTCAAACCCATCGTTGTTGACCGGAAAACCTTGGGTTGACCACACCACAGTGGAGGACTGGCCTGCACGAGGAGAAATGACGTTTTGAGAGATCTCATCGATCTCGACCTTGGCATGTCCGTTGTGGTCATGACCTGTGACGACGCGTCTGACTTGGAGGGTCATGGTGTGACTTTCTGCGCTAAATTGGGCAAGGATTGAAAAACTTCTTTAATTCCAAGTCATGAGACTTTGAAAAACACTATTTTAAAGGCGAATGGGGGCGATCTGAGGCGGCCCATGGATGTGCGTTGTTTGGTTTTGGGCTAGGGGCAAGGTCAGAATGGGATCAACAAGGGCGCCATGGCTTTGAGCGCTGTGCACATTGCGCAATAGAATGCATCACGACTTCTCTCATTAGAAATTCTTTCCTTCAAGAGGCTGACATGTTTTCTCTCGCCCATCGCAAACTCCCGAGTTTTGTCCTACAGTTGTTGCTGGTCTTCATGGGCTTTTGTCTTCACGAGCAAGCCCGAGCGCAAGCCTGGCCCAGTAAACCCATCTTTTTTGTGACCGCGGGTGCACCCGGTGACGGATTGGATTTGATCACCCGCGTGTTTGCACAAAGCATGTCCAAAGCATTGGGTCAAAGCATTGTGGTCGACAACAGGCCTGGGGGAGGTGGCAAAATTTCCATGGAATACATCAAGAACGCCCATCCCGATGGTTATACCTTGGGTGTCATGTCTTTGAACAATTTGCCACTGGCTGCGGTCAATACCAAGCCACCCTACAACCCCAGCACTGATTTTCTGCCCGTGGGCCTGCTCTGCGACGCCATGGGCTGGCTGGTGGTGAGTGCGGACTCGCCCTTCAAATCGGTTCATGACTTGGTGACCTACGCCAAAAACAATCCCGGTAAATTGAATTTTGCCAGTTCTGGTATCGGTAGCATTTTTCATTTTTATGGAGAATGGCTCAAACAACTGGCTTTGATTGACGCCACCCACGTGCCTTACAAAGGCGAGGCGCTCGCCATGGCCGACATCGTCAGTGGTCGCGTGGACTACATGTTCGCCTCGGGTGCTGCCAAGCCTTTCGTCACCACGGGCAAGCTCAGACTCTTGGCCACAGGAGGGCCTGACCGCATGGCCGATTTCCCCAATAACCAGACCATGGTCGACGCCGGGTACCCTGAGTTTTCCATCACGGGTTGGATCGGTTTGGTCGCCCCCAATGGGGTGCCCGCCGACATCATTAAAAAGCTCAACGCCGCAGCGCTGGCGGCTGCCTCAGACCCGAGTGTTAAAAAGACTTTGAGCACCTATACCTTCAACACCCTAGGTGGAACGCCCGAAGAGTTTGCCAAGCGAATTGCCATGGACATGGGGCGTTTAAGCAAAATTGGCAAGGCTGCCAACATCCAGCTCGACTAAAAAACAGATTTGAGGACCCTTGTGACTGTGAGCGAACACCAATTTGTCATGGAAGCCGCTCGGCACACGCCCATTTGGGGGGTGTACGATGTGGTGGTTTTGGGGGGTGGGCCCGCGGGCATGGCCGCCGCAACCATTGCTGCGCGCCAAGGACTCAAAACCCTGCTCATCGAACACTACGGTTTTTTAGGGGGCATGGGCACCGCCGCTGGGGTGACCAATTTTTGTGGTTTGCACGCCTTGGTGAACGGCCGCATCGTTCGGGTGGTCCAAGGCTTTGCCACCGAACTTTTGGCCCAGATCGATGCCTTGGGTGGCTTGAACGAGCCCCATTTGTTGTTTGGCGGGCGCATCGCTGCCCAGGCCTATGACAATGCAGCCTACAAAATTGCCGCCGATCGCATCACCCGGGCTGCGGGGGTCGAACTGCTCTTTCATACCCGGGGTGTCGGTGTGACCATGCGAGACCCAGACCACATTGAATCCATTTTGATCGAAAACAAGTCAGGGCGTTTCGCTGTGCTTGCCCAGCAATTCATCGATGCTTCGGGCGATGCAGACCTGGGCCACCATGCGGGGGTTGAATTTGAAAAAGGCACCAGCGCCAAAGACATGATGTACCCCACCAGCATGTTTCGCGTGAACGCAGTGCAAGCTGACTTGGCCGAGAAGAGCCTGGTGAAGATCGACGAGCTCATGGAGACAGCGCGTCGCTTGGGGACTCGGTTTTCAAGGCGCACCCCCATCATCAAACCACAAAAACACAACACCGAGTGGCGCGCCAATGTCACGCAAGTGGCCAACGAGGACGGCACGCCTGTTGACGGCTGCAACGCACAGCAAGTCAGCCGTGCCGAGGTCTTGGGTCGAGAGGAAATCGCTTCTTTTATGCGGTTTTTAAAAGACTCGGTGCCTGGTTTTGAGTCCTCGTACTTATTGGAAATTGCCCCGCAGCTGGGAATTCGTGAAACGCGCCGCATGGTGGGCGTTTATCAGTTGAGCGAGAACGACGTGCTCGAGTGCCGTCACTTTGACGACAGCATCGGGGTCAACGCCTGGATGGTGGAGGAGCACACGGCTGGGGATGTTTTGTTCAAGTGGCCGCATGCTGGGACTGTTACGCCTTACAACCAATTGCCCTATCGAATGATATGCCCCAAGACCGTGGACAATTTGATGGTGGTGGGTCGTTGTGCTTCCATGACCCACGGCGGGCAGTCTGCAGCCAGAGTTTCGGGAGCTTGTTTTGTGATGGGGCAAGCCGCCGGTGTGGCCAGCGCCTTGGCCATCGAAGCGAGTGTTAGCCCCCAATCTGTTTCAGTGTCTTTGTTGCAGGAGCGGTTGTTGGCTCAAGGCGTATTTTTGGGTTAACTATTTGAGTTGGCTTTTTGAGTTGGCTTCCAATCTCATCTCCATTGCGCAATCAATCTGCCGATGCTAAGTTGTGAAATCGTGCCGTCGGCCTTACCCGTGTATCAAAAAACCGTTCATCTGGCATGCTGGCAATCCAGCACGGTGCGCCAGGCAGACCAGCAACTTCTGCACTGGGGGGGGCGGTGAGTGTGCCACTGCTCAATGTCAGCGTCTGTAGGGCTTTTTTGGCGGGGTCCAGAGAGTAAAACTTGCCGCTGCTCCTTGCCCATGCAAACGAAGGGTGGACAATGCTGCAACACCTGCGCCCCAACCAAAATGACGCCAGCTGAGCTGAAACTCACTTGAAAACATAAGGACTCCTGGATTAATAAATGGTATGGAGTCCTAAGCTTGAATCCCTCATATATCCCTCATATATCCCTCATATGCTTGCATTTTTTAAAATTAATACATCAATAACTATAATGTATTAATTTAAGCCTTGCGTGGCGTGAATTGAGCTCAAGGAATTGGCCACAGGCTCAGCGCCATAATTAAGCAGACAAGTCGTACATTAATCCGAGTGACTTTTTTCGCATTGGAATGAACACCATGATCTTATCTCGCGCCTTTCAATTTTCCTCTTGCGTCATTGCCTTGTTGGCAAGCCTTGGCGGTGTGGCCTATCCTCAAACGGCATGGTCACAAGACAAAGCGGGTGTCGCACCTGCATGGCCCATTAAAACCGTGAGGATGTTGGTCGGTTTCCCTGGTGGATCAACCCCCGACATGGTCGCCCGCACCTTGGCCGAGCCTCTCGCCAAGGCCTTGGGGCAGGCGGTGGTGGTGGACAACAAAATCGGGGCTTCAGGAAATATTGCCACCGATGCGGTGGCCAAGGCGAATGATGATCACACACTGGCTGTTGTCATCAATGGCAATTTGACCTCGGCCAAACTGCTGGACCCCAAATTGCCTTACGACCCCGCGCGAGACTTCACCTTTATCTCCTTGCTGGCCACGTCCCCTTTGATTTTGTTGGCGCCAGCCAATTTTGCTGAAGGGCTCGAATTCATGCATCAAGCCCAGAGCAATGGCAATCAATGGAACTATGGCTCGGTGGGCAATGGCTCGGTGGCCCACCTCGGGATGGAGCTACTGAAGTCCAAGATCAGTGGGATGCAGGCGGTGCACATTCCTTACTCGGGCAATCCGCAGGTGATCACTGCCATGCTGGGCGGTCAAATCCAAATGGCCTTGGTGCCCCCAGGGGTTGCGATGCCGCTAGTCAAATCTGGTAAATTGAAAGCCATTGGTCTCACCAGTGCCAGAAGTCCTTTGGTGCCCGACGTCGCTTCCTTGTCAGAGTTCGGGGTAAAGGACTTTCAGCTTGAAGTCTGGACGGGTCTGGTGGCGCCCGCGGGTTTGTCGACAAGTGCGAAAGCACGCTTGAGCAGTGAGATCGCCCATATTTTTGCACAAGACGATTTCAAGCAAAAGCTGCTGGGTTTGGGCTGGCTGGCGGTGGGTTCGAGCAGTGAGGCCTTCAAAGCCCGTGTCCAAGAGGAGTCGCAGCAGTTGGGCAACATCATCAAGTTGCGCCAAATCAAGCTCGATTGATAGACGCGAGGTTTTGATGAGTTTCAAGGATGCGCCTTTGGCTTTTGTCGACATTGAGACCACGGGCTCGAATGCGCAGCGCGACCGCATCACCGAGATTGCCATCATCACCTGGGACCACCAAACAATCAAGCGCTGGGAGCGTTTGATTGACCCTGGTGTGGGCATTCCTGAATTCATTCAGCGTCTGACCGGCATCGGCCCAGACCTGCTCGAGGGCGCACCTGCCTTCGAGGACTTGGCCCAAGAACTCTGGCAGGAGTTGGAGGGAAAGATCTTCATTGCCCACAACGCCAACTTTGATTACGGTTTCATCAAAGCAGCGTTCAAGCGTTTGGACATGGAGTTCAAGGCGCCGGTGCTGTGCACGGTGAAATTGTCGCGCCAGCTTTTTACATTGCAAGCAAGGCACAATTTGGACAGTTTGATTGCGGCCCACGGCCTCACCATTCACCAACGGCACCGCGCCATGGGTGACGCCGATGTGTTGTGGCAGTTCTGGCAGGTGTGTGAGCGCCACTTTGGCGCCGATGTGCTCGTGCAACAAATTGTTCAACAAACTCGCAAGGCTGCCTTGCCACCCCACATCGACCAGGCCCTGATCGATGCCATTCCCGACGGGCATGGTGTCTATACCTTTTATGGAGACGAACACTTGCCGCTCTACATTGGCAAGAGCAAGACCTTGCGCACACGGGTTTTGAGCCATTTTCAAGGCGCCTTGACCAAGGCCAAAGAGATGAAGATCGCTTTGCAGGTCAAACACATTGAATGGATTGAAACAGGCGGGGAATTGGGGGCCTTGATCCTAGAGTCCCAGATGATCAAGGATAAGCTACCGAGCCTCAATGTCAAGCTCAGGCGCAGTCGCGAGTTGTGTGCTTGGGCCTTGTTGCCCGATGAGAACGGATACCGCCGCGCCAAGATGCTTGGCGCGCAGGATCTGGATGTGGGCAAACAAGACCACTTGTATGGGCTCTTTGCCTCACAACGCATGGCCAAAAATGCGCTGAAATCATTGTGTCAACAGCACGCGCTGTGTGAAGGCTTGATGGGCTTGGAAAAGTTGGGCAAAGGGCAGCCTTGTTTTGCACACCAGCTCAAAAAGTGCCTGGGTGCTTGTGTGGGGGTGGAGTCCGCCGAGCGCTACAACTTGAGACTGATCACCGCCTTGAGCGCCTTGAAGGTCAAAACCTGGCCCTATCCTGGCCCCATCGGCATCAAGGAAGGTGAAGGCGTGCATGTGGTGGACCACTGGTTTTACATGGGTTATGCCAAAGATCCCAGTGACTTAGAAGACGTTTTGGGCCTTCAACGCCCCGATTTTGATTTGGACATTTACAAGATTCTTCAGTCCCATTTGCGCAAAATGCCCAAAGACCAGTTGGCGTTGTTGAGTCCAGCCCCTGTGCAGCAGGATTTTGAGACCTCTTGAGGCGCCACATCGGACGGCCTGGATTGCACCCACCCGTTCACAATCCCATGAGCGCAACAGCCCGGGTCCATCCCGCCGACGCTGCTTTGATTTTGACGGGAAAACAATTAACGACAAAGCCGCTTGAGGGCAGGGCCTCTAAATTGTGGAGTTTCTCCAAGTGACAGTAACCGATGTCACGCCCGGCTTTGTGGCCTTCCCAGATCAATTTCTTGTTGCCCGTGGCTTGCACTTTCTCATTGGTGTAGACAAAAGGCGCGTCCCAACTCCAGGCGTCAGTTCCAGTGAGCTTGACGCCACGCTCGAGCAAATACAAGGTCGCCTCTCGACCCATGCCGCAACCGGTGCTCACATAGTCGTCATGGCCATAGCGATTGCCTGCGGCGGTGTTCACCACCACGATGTCCATGGGTTGGAGCTCATGGCCAATTCGCTTGAGTTCCTGGTCCACGTCCTGGGCCGTGGCCACATAGCCGTTGCCGAAATGTCGAAAATCCAATTTCACCCCAGGTCTGAAACACCACTCGAGTGGGATCTCGTCAATGGTGATGGCGCGCTCAGCGTGACCACTCGCGTGGTTCATGGTGGGGTGGAAATGGTAGGGCGCATCGAGGTGGGTGCCGTTGTGGGTGGTGAGTTGAATTTTTTCAATGGCCCAGCCCGCCGCATCGGGTAAATCTTCGGCCTTCAAACCCGGAAAGAAAGTCTGGATGCGGGCCACCGTCTCATCGTGCTGGAGGTACTCGATGTGAGGGCGCACAAAATCTGGATCACTCTTGATGTCGTTTTCCAGGGGCATGGAGATGTCGATGATCTGTAGGCGTGAGAAGTCCATTAGTTTTTCTCCAATTTCATGGTTTTGACAATGTCCGAATTGGTTTTTGAGACCTCGGCCAGGCGTTGGTTGAAGGCTTGCGTGTTCAAGTAAGCTGGGGTTTGGGCCATGGTGGTGGCGGTTTTTTTGAATTCCTCTTCGTGGGTCACCTTGGCGCAGATGTCTTGGAGTTTTTCAACGATGGCTTGGGGCGTTCCAGCCGTGGCATAAATGCCATTGAGCCCGGGGGTGACACTGCCCACGCCAAGCTGCGTGATGGTGGGTGCGTCGGGTGAGCCAGGCTGCTTTTCGCTCGAGAGCACGGCCAAGACCCGAAGATTGCGACCCGCAATGGAGGAAAGGGCAGGGGCTGCGAAATCAATGTCTCCTCCCAGGAGTTGTGGCAGCAGTTGACCATCGCCCCGGTATGGAATGGCGTTGAATTGGACACCCAGTGTTTTTTCGATGGTGCCCACCGACAAATGCGGCACGCTCCCAGTCCCCGCGTGACCATAGTTGAGCTTGCCAGGTGACTCCTTGGCGAGTTTGATCAAGTCGGCAAAACTCTTGATCGGGGACTCGTTTCTCACGGCAATGGCAAAGACGTTTTCAAACACCTGGCAGACCGGTTGGATCTTGTTGAGTTCAAAGGGCATGGATTTGCTGAGAAAGGGCGCCACCACCAGTGGAGAAGCGGGTGAGAAGACCAGGGTATAACCATCGGGCGAGGCATTGGCCAGCGCACTGAACCCAACCAAACCCGCCGCCCCGTCTTTGTTCGTCACAATCCAAGTGGAGTTGGTGACCTTGGCGGCTTCACGGGCAAAGGCGCGCGCCATGGCGTCTACACCACCCCCTGCGGCGTAGGGCAAGATCAACTCCACCGTTTTGCTCGGGTAGGCGGTTTGCGCCCCAATGTGCAGGGACAGGAGTTCCAGGGCGAGGCAGAACATGGATCCCAAAAGGAGAGATTTTTTCATATGCTTGTTCTCGAGTTGAACGATGCAAACCGGTTTATTTTTTACGGGGACGCCATCAATCCATTATTGGACTTCAAGCAAAGCGCGTCAAGGGGACCAAACGAACAGGCCAATTGGGGATGCGTCGACAGCGTTCGAGCCAGCGCAAGATGTGGGGGTAGGCGCTCAAATCGGTTTGTCCTTCAGGGGCAGACTCCACGTAGGGAAAGCAGGCAATGTCGGCCAAGGTGGGGCGATTCAAGGCCAACCAATCGTGGTTTTGGAGTTGCTGCTCCATCGCTTTTAATCCAACTTCACCAAAGGCCTGGGCTTTTTCAAGAGGACCCAACGTCCAGCGATCTCTCAATACGCCACGTCTGGCGTATTGCAGACCGCATTGCAACTCGGTCGCCGCCAGCGACAGCCATTGGGTGATTTGGGCCATTTGCAGTGGGTCGCTTGGGTACCACTGGTGCCCACCGTATTGGCGTGCCAAATAGATCAGACATGCCGCGCTATCCCACAGCACGGTACCGTTGTCATCAAGGACCGGCACCTCACCACGGGGGTTCAAGTTCGTGAAGGGTTCTTTTTTGTGTTCGTGCGCTTGAAAATCCATGAAGATGGGTTCGTAGTGAAGACCGATGAGGCCCATTAAAATCCGCAGCTTATAAGAGTTGCCCGAGACGTCGCCCATGAAGAGTTTGAGGGCTGGGCGCTTGGACACGCGCATATCCCCAGAATGCTCATACCAGCGCATGGGCAGCATGCCACAATCCTCGTCCCCGCGGCCTTCACGGCTGACTTTGTCAAAAAGGCTGAGCGCCATTTCGGCCATGGGCAAAGGTATGCCCATGCTTTGCGCCTCATCGAGCATCAAGTTGATGTCTTTTCTCACTGAATTGACATCAAAATTGACCGGGGCTATGGGCGTGCCGTGCAAAGCGTCGACCATCATCCCTAAGCGCAGTTTGAGTCCATGGGGCATGCCCGAGCTCTCGCCCATGATGTCCATGAGTCGCTCGGGTGAGAGTTGCAAGGGCTTGCAAAGCGACAAGGCCTCTCCAAAAGACTGCCAGCAAATTTGCATCATCAAATTCATGGCCAGTTTCATGCGCGCGCCCGAACCCACTGGACCCAAATATTCGACCCGCCGGCACAGGGTGTTGAGAAGAGGCAGGGTGCGCTTGAAGTCTGCCTCTAAGCCGCCCGCCA
>TBL_comb47_HYPODRAFT_10006355_pt1 | contig 12793 bp, 13 predicted proteins | sample TroBogypolimnion_40_FD_10682 | JGI IMG/M metagenome (IMG submission 10682)
TCGGGAATAAAAAGAATCAGTAATACAAATAAGTAATAAGAACAATTAAATGTCCTATTTCAAAACCCCCAACCTCCTGACGCATCGGGACAGACTATAAAGGGGAGTATTGAATTTCAGGCAGATACAGTATCCCGCCTATGCAGGATAGGTGTGTAACATGACAATATTTATTTTTTACTACTTATTTTGATTGATCAGGATTTTCCCTGGAAAATATTTTTTTTTGCCTGCCGCGATGCATTTCTATGCCCTGTTTTTTTCTGCTCCTTTTCTCCTTTTTTGCGGACAACCTTCGTATCCTGTTTGGTTTTCGCTTTTGAAAAATACGGCATGACAACCAAATAAAAGAAAACAATGATGAGTGCTACAAAAATGGGTATTGTTTTCACCGTCATTTCAAAAGCGAATTAAAAGTAAGTTTTTAGCTGTTCCTAATTGTTCGTCAGCACAAATTTCTGTTTAAAGGAAGCTTTTTCAAACAGTCCGCTCCGGTCCGATTGGGAACCCTCATATCCGCCCGACCTCATTCCTCCACCCGACCGGCCACCACCCATGCCACCACCTGACCGGCCACCGCCCATTCCACCGCCCATGCGGCCACCGCCCATACCCGACATCTCTCCGCCCATGTGGCCACCACTCCGACCCGATTGACCTTCACCACCGGTAGGGCGTACAAATGCATTGACATTGACGCTTAAGGTGATCAGTTCGTTGAGTTGGATTGCCTTTTCTGGCATCAACTCCTTCAAAGGGATCGCAATTTCGTAAACGATATTGAGCAGGCTATCGGCTCCAACCGCGATGTCGATCCCATTGGGATCGTTCATTTTCACGGCACTCTGGGACGATTCAAAGCCTTTGACTGCCACAGACTGTAATTGCAGTTTGTAGGCCGTAATAAATGGATTGCCCGGAACTTTTTTCTCAAACTGGCTGCCCGGCCTTTTTTGTCCGATCCCTTCCATGTTCACGGCAGGAAAAGTGAGTGTTGCATTGAATTTACGGTTTTTTTCTTTCGATGAGAGTTCCACCGACCAGCCAGCCATCATCAACTTTCTCATATACAATTCGTTGTTGCAATTAAACGCGAAATATACAAACTTGTTGTCGTTACTGATGGCAAAAAGCAGCCCTGTCTTATCGTCGTAAAAATTGAGCGGTTTAGCCCATTCGCGATCGTTGCCATCGATCACGATCTCTTTTGAATTCCATCTCGCCTTCGANACATCGCTCTGTGCCAAACCATTGAACGATAGTGCTATAAAAGCAATCAAACCACAACTGAATTTTATCATCCTGTCTCGTTTTTAGTACATTGATTTTGAAAAACCTTGTATTGGATGACAAATAAAGCAAATAGCTTAACGGCATCGGAGCTTTAATGGTGAAATTTAAAGATTATTAACAGGACGGGGTCGATTGTGCGGGTCTTCTCCGAACCTGACTGTGCTAATTGGATCTTTCCGCTAAATTTTTACCTTTGGACGAAGACCGATGTTCACGACATAGCCACCCGAAGTTTTAATTTGATAGGTTAAACACATTCCAAAGTAGTGTTATTCATATTTAAATATTGAAAGTTACTTAATTTTAAATGATTATGTGGAAATTAATCTACTTAATAATTCCAATTATCGTAATTTTGTGAAAAATCCTAAAGATAAATTAAAACCCAAATATTATGGCTCACCACGCCCTAAAAACAGCTTACTCCGAATTGGCAGACCGGATTAACCGGTTTCCACAGGGGGCACCGCCATCGGAACTTCTTTTTAAGATCCTCAAAGTACTGTTCACCGAAAAGGAGGCCGGATTGGTGGCATTGTTGCCGATCAAACCCTTCACAGCCGAAAAAGCTTCCAAAATCTGGAAAACAGACCTTACCACAACCCAAAAAATCCTCGATAGCCTAGCCGATAAGGCTTTACTTGTCGATATGGAACAAAATGGCCATCAGGAATATGCACTGCCACCCCCCATGGCCGGCTTTTTCGAGTTTTCGATGATGCGTATCCGGCACGACATCGACCAAAAAGCACTTGGGGAACTTTTTTACCAATACCTCAATGTGGAGGAAGATTTTATCCGCGCCTTGTTTACCGATGGGGAGACCCGCCTTGGAAGGGCTTTTGTAAACGAACCTTCCTTGTCGCCTGAGAACAGTTTGCAGGTGCTTGATTATGAAAGGGCATCCGAAGTGATCAAAACCGCGACCCATATTGGCGTGGGGATGTGCTATTGCCGCCACAAGATGATGCATTTGGGAAGGGCCTGCAATGCCCCAATGGACATCTGCATGACCTTCAACACGACCGCTGCCTCGCTCACCAAACACGGCCATGCCCGGAAAATTGAGTCCTCTGAATGTCTCGACCTTTTGCAACAGGCTTATGAACACAACCTTGTGCAATTTGGCGAAAATGTTCGCGAGGAGGTCAATTTTATCTGTAATTGTTGTGGCTGTTGCTGCGAGGCGATGATTGCCGCCCGTCGGTTTTCGATCCTCAACCCTGTCCACACCACGAATTTTATCCCGGTTGTCAATGAATTTCAGTGCAATGGTTGCGGTAAATGTGTGAATGTGTGTCCGGTGGAGGCCATGACACTTGTCTCGGCCAACGACCCGCATCTTCCAAAACGAAAAAAGGCAGTTTTGAACGAGGAGCGTTGTCTGGGTTGTGGCGTATGCGTAAGGTCATGTCCCTCAAAAAGTATCGTTTTGCAATCGCGTCCCAAACGGGTCCTGACACCAATGAACGGAGTCCACAAGGCGGTGGTGATGGCCATTGAACGGGGTATGCTCCAACACCTGATCTTCGATAACCGCGTTTTGTTCAGTCACCGTGCTTTGGCTGCCGTACTTGGGGTGCTGCTCAGGTTACCACCCATCAAACAGGTCATGGCAAGCGAGCAGGTCAAGTCGAGGTATTTTGAGCAGTTGATCAGGAAATTGAATTACTAAATATTATCCTCCCGTCACCCTTTTTAATGGCATCTCCAGTGAATGGGCAAAGCAGCGCGGCAAGATCTGTCCGGGCGGTTGGCCAAAATCCACTATGCTGTATAAGGACGGCTTCGTGAGGGGGCCAGACGGAGCATTTCACAATGCTCAAAGATAAATACAAAAATGATTATATTACAATCATTAATTTGATTAAAATATAACCATGTGCAAAAAATACGTTTTAGCGAGTAGCCTTGAAACGATCGAAGAGCGGTTTAATTCACGTCTTGATCTGGGTACGACCGAAATTCCACGGCTGTTTGCTGTTGACTGCAATGACCTGAGCTATGTGATCACCTGCCAGGATCCCTATAAGATACAGGCTTTCCGGTTTGGGATGACCCCTTTTTTCTCCGAAACACAAATGGACCTGATCAATGCGAGGGCTGAGGGAGATAAAAATTCAGGTGACAACCCGCACTATAACAGGTCGAAAGCGATATTTTTAAATCGTGATTTTAGAATGCCGATCCGGTTTCAAAGGTGCATCGTTATTGCCGATGCCTATTACGAATGGTCGGATAAAAATATTCCTCATCTGATTTTCCTTCAAAACCGGGACCGGCCATTTGGGTTTGCAGGTATTTACGATGAGTGGAAGAATCCCAAAACGAAAGAGTCACTTATTTCATTTGCAATTATCACAACAACTGCGAATCCGTTATTGCAACGGATTGGTGTCAAGCGAATGCCAGTGATCCTTTCCAGATCGGGGGAGAGTCATTGGGTCAAATCATCAACCCCTTTGGCAGAAGTATTAAGAATGATGCACCCTTACCCATACGATAAAATGAATGGATATCCGGTTTCTGAAATGATCAACAGACCCTATTTTAATGACCCTTCACTGTTAAGCCCAACAGGTGAAAAGCTTGTTAAGGAGGCTTCACCAACCGTTGTCACCTCTGGCCATAAGCCACACAAAATGAAAACCCAGTCCGACACGCCGTGGTTTAAACAAAATCATAAAAGCTAATCTCATTGCATTTTGCTCTTATGGAAGGTCTCCTTGCTTTAGAAACCCAGCATCTTTTATTATCTTTGCCATTCGATCATTTTTCATCATACAAACTTGTAACAATAATCTTATGTTTAAAAATTTCACATTTGTGTTGCTTCTGCTCACCGTATTTTACAGTTGTACATGCATGACCAAAGTTGCATCCTCCAGGAAATCTTGCACTTATAAAAAAGACTCTATGATTGTCGTCATGCGGTTTGAACGGAAAGTGTTGCCGCAGTATGTTTCGTTGCTCAAAAGATCGTTTGATGCGTGCAAAGCCCAGGTACTTGCCAAAGAACCCGGTTGCCTCGACTATTGCCTGTTTCAGTCGTATAACGACAGTACGCTGTTTTGCATTACAGAAACATGGGCGACAAAAGGGGCACATAATGCCCATATGGAAACGGAACATGTGAAGAAGCACCTTGCAGAAATTAAGGGAATCAACGATCCGAACTTCAAGTCAAAAACCAACTATACCTATTGGGTATGCCCCGGGGCGAATGAGGTGAAGAAATAGTTTTCGGTATTGTACCCAAAATTCTTGTTTTGGACTGATGATAAGTAATGAAAAAAGACGGCAATCGCCGTCTTTTCTTGTATTATAAATGGTAGATCAGATCAATCCTTTACGCATCTGACCGATAACCCGTATGGCTTTTCGATGCTTCCGGTGTAAAACGTAGTGTATGTGTAATAAAGGCTGCAGTATCCGGCGTGTGTCGCATCAGAAGCAGTACTGCTCCACCATAGGCCATTTGTTCCCACAGAAGTGAATACCCCCACAGAGTGGTAACGATAGCCACCTGGCAGTGCAGTAAAGCCACTGCCGTTGGTAGCACCGGTATTTGGGGTTATCCAGTGTGTTATGCCCGTTTCTTTTAGTTTACTACCCTGATCCGTGCCAAGATAGGTTGATAAGGTCGTCCACTCGGCACTGGTTGCGACATGCCAACCTGTGGGGGCAATGTTGCGGCTGTCAGCAACAGCATAATAATTGTATAAGGCACCGAAAGTTGCTTTGTAAGTAGCATCATCGTTTTTAAACCAGCAATAGCCTCCGGTAGTCAAAGCTGCCCATTCAACGTTGTCGGTGAGATTGGCGATCGGATCACCGTTGCGGTATTTAGTGGCCTTGAGGTTCTCAGCCATCCATGTTTGAGTTCCGATGGTAATGGTTTTGTAAACATTCCCTTCACCATCAGTAACCGAGCCATAGGTAAGTGCTGGATTAAAGATAATTGCATCTGTCGTTGCCGTTGTGACGGTATCTTTTTTGCAATTAAATAAAGTAGTTAACAGTAATCCAATCAGGAATAATCTGTAAAATGCGTATCTGGACTTCATGGTCTTTTTAATTAATCTATTTTTCGACGATCTTAAGTATCTCTTTGAAACTGTATTCTATTTTGGCGCAAATGTAACTGAATGGGATTAGATTTCTACTATTCAAAATAATGATTGTCATGTAATGCAGCATTTTTTTCCGCGACGACGGATAAAAGAGGTTGTCAAAAATCCGATGACCTTTGGTCCCATTTCTGTGTTATTTTGTATCGTTAAATATATCAATGTGTTGCATATAGGATCTACAACTTGTCCCGCTACTGCTGTCGGCGTTTCGCACAGACAAAAAGCCTCGACACAATTTTTTTTGTGCCAACTGCCTGATCCTTCAATTTCCATTGGAATCAAAAAAACAGAATACCTCTGAGGATCAAAGGTGTCCTTTTAATATTTGAAGTGTAAACAAGAACATTGTTGCATAAATTCAGTAATTTTAGCCCAATGGATTTCTATATGATAAATGGAATAACGATGAATTCTGATGAACTCCATGAAAATGAAAACTTCATTCATCTTAGCCGCCTTAGCTTGTTTTATTCTGTTTGGATGCCTCCAGACAGAAGGACTGCTTGATATCAGAGGAAAAATCTTTGATGTCGATACGAAAAAGTCCATTCCAAACCGAAAAGTGGTTATCCAGGGATTGAATTATATTGATCATGAACTGGTTCCTGTCGAGGTGGGACAGTTTCGTACCGACAGTGTCGGCAATTTCTCGTATAGAATGAAAAAAGCGAAAGGAGCTTACTTGTACGATTTTATCATTGTAGGAGATTCAGCCTATTTCATTTCGATGCAAAGAATCGGCCTTCCCCAACTTGAAATCAATTCTGATTTTTTGTCATTTCCACTGAGCAAAATAACCGATCTGGCCATCAAAATTGAGCGGATTAGTAACGTACCGCTTTATGATACGTTATACATCTCATGGGAATCAAATGGTATCGATGGAAGGTCCATCTACCCTCAAAAAGTAACCAACTATGGCATTGCACCGGAAATCGAATATCGTTGGATTGGGGGAGATGTTAAATCGGTCATTGAAACAAAGGCATTTGCAAACAAAAAAACGGTCATTTACCTGAAATTGAGGAGAAACGGAAAAAAAAAGGAGATGTCGGACACCGTTTTTTGTGCTCGGGATATCATCAATAATTTTAGTTTCAAATATTAATTGCCTCAACTCTTCTAACCTAGGGTCGTGCCGGATAAGATGTATTTCGACCATAAAAATTCGAATTGCACGAATTTATAACAAAAATTGATGGCAGGGGAGGGGAGGGAAAGGACAAAGACGCTGGCGATTTACCAGCGCCTTTATGAAAGACCAATCTTGCAATCTTCGGTAACGGATATAATATGAAACGTTTGGCATTTCAAAACGATATCCGGTCAAACCATTACAAAGCTAATATGCCAGATATTCAGATACTTTATTTTTCAATGTTGTTCCGAATTCTTACTTGTGCAAAGCTTTTCCCTCAGCAGGTGCATCATCTGTTTTTTTTGCACCATTATTCGTGGGCTTTACGGTTGCTGCTGATTTGGATTTTACCGGGAGCTTGGATGCCGCTGCCTTTTCAGTTTTAACAGGTTCTTTTTTAACAGCTTGGGCTGGTTTGGCATCCTGAGCATTAACAGCAACTAACCCTAAAATGAAAACAAAACTTAACGCGAGTACTAACTTTTTCATAATCTTGAATTTATTAATTTATTAAAATCAAATGTATAAATCATTAATGAAGGAATCATAAAGAATCAGGATTAACTTAAAATTTTTTAATGATAATTGAAAAGATTACTATTCTCTTTTCAGGTTAAAATCAATGGTCAAAGTGGTCTTTTCTTCTGTGACCGGATCTACCTTGTTTATGGTTTGTTTCTGGACCAATGCTTTATCGGCAGATGTGCCTGGGTAGGGTCCAAAAGTCATGTCGATGGCCAATTCAGTATTTTTGTCAACTGTTACAGGAGGAATATCAATATTTTCACATAGTCCCTGTGCATGGCTTTCTGTTTTCTCCTTGATAGGCACCTTTTTTGCCACGGCGACTACGTTTATTGTATAAGTATTGTCTTCATGAAATTGAACAAGGACAATTGCTGAATCCTTTGCAACGCCACTTATCGAATTTTGATTTGAAGCCCCTCCACCATCTGAAGTCGTTGTAATTTTCTCCACCAAAGTTCTGGCACCTTCTGGTCCAGCGGAACATTTGTAACAGTCGTTTTGTTCTTCAACCGTTTGCTTTTCAGAAATCGAGAAAGTATTCTCGCTCGTAGATTTGATCAGGCTATTTTTACCATTACTATAATTCTCCCCGATTCTTTCTAATTTCCAAATATTGTTCGCCTGCTTATCGACTGTGACAGTTTTCCGATAATTCCCATTGCTTTGGTTGCAGTAAACAGGGTGTTCTTCTATTTTTTTTGTATTCGTATTTCCGGTTATGTGTAAATTGACCGGGCCTTTAAACACGCAAATTTCCAATTGTCTGAGCCCCTTTACAAGTTTTTCGGCAATATTGTCGCAGGCATCAAGTATCTGGCCTCCGGATTTTTCTGAGAACTGGCCATGGGCATCGGCAAGAATAATGGGACTCAGAATCTTCTTTTTATTCGAATAAGGGACAACGTAAGCCCGCATATCAAAAATACTCCCAACTGTTGATAATGAATAAACAACCATGTAGTCGCAATTCAAAGCGTTGCCAATTTGCTGAAGCGCTCCGTCTTTATTTGTACCCAACAGCTCAAGTTCTCTCTCATGTTGCAGTAAAACTCCAATGTCTGATTCGGCTGTAATCAGCGCGCAGGGGTAAACCGCCTTCACTTTGTTGTCGAATTGAGAGACAAAATAAGCGACTGAACCTTGAATGGGACGGGTATCGCCTCCTTCCATGGTAAGGTTCGATTTAATAAAAAATCTGGTGGTCTGAGAATTACAATTGTATGCTGCCAGTATAAAAATTAACAGAATTAGTCCTTTCATTTTGTTTGTATTTGGCATGTTGGCAATATTTGCTTGATTCTACTGATCTCAGATTCAGGAACTGAGGTTTTGGCCAGACCCAATGTTTTGAGTTTATTCATTGGATTGATGGCGGGAAACAATGTGCCTATTGGGTTGATATCAATAAAAAGGGAATCCAGCGTGGAAGACAATCCTCCCATATCCGGCAAATGGCTTATTTTATTATTAAATATCGCCAGTGTCGAAAGGTTCCTGAATTGATTAATTTGAGAAGGGATCGAGGTTACGAATTGTCTAAAATTGATAATATACAGATTTTGTAGAGGAAATTGTGCGGCACGCCTTAACAAATCAGGCAGGTTGACAAAAGCGCCCTTTTCACCCCCTGTAATGACGAGTGTTTTAATTGATTTGTAATTCTGCATGATATCAATGGTCCGCTGAACAGTAGGTTGCGACAGATCAATCACCAAAACGGTCATCTCTTTCAGAACCTCCTGATGGATATTTTTCGGCGATTCTTCCTCCCTATAAGATTCTGTGATTTCCTCACGAAAAGGTTCGGCAAAAAGGATATCTGCATCTTTGCCAGCACCTTTCATCATTTGATTGATAAATTTCATTTTGGTATCAACCTCTTCTTCTGATGTTTGTCCTTGTTTGGTAGCAGCCCCCTGACGATTATCCATCCCTGACGGAACCTGAGGGCTGACGGTCATCATCAGTTGGCGGGATAGCAGTTTTATTTTTTCATTGGCTTTCTTTGCCGATTCCGGATCATCCCAATTGGTTGATTTCCGGATTTTGGCCATTTCTTGTTTTAGCTCAATGGCACTTTGTTTTTGAGCCATCGCAGAACCAAGACATAAAATGAAAAAAAAGAGAAGTAAATATTTCACGTGGGTCGTTGATTATTTTTATGATGGAAGTAATCCCTGCCGTTATTCATCAATTGCATCCAAAATATTGTATTTAAAAACCTCATGTAAAGATTGCAAATAGCCAGCCAATGTACTTAGCCCCATGGAACCTGATTGAAAGTTAATATCTGCTCCTGTTTGTAATTTAGTGAGTTGGCTGGATATTCGTTCGAGTTTGTACAAAACCGGTAACGAGGCTTTTGTGAATGATGACTCATTGTTCAGAACATTGAGATAGAGCGGTGAAAAGGTATTGCAATAGGTCATTTTTTTCAATTTAATCTTTTTTAGAATTACCTCTCTTTCCTCATTGCTTTTCCCGATCGATTCATTATTCAACTCACCGATACTCTTGATTAGATCTTTTGCAAGAGGATCATTGTCAATATCCTGTATCTGGTGCTCGAATTTTGTGGTAATCGCGTTCATACTATCCAGTAAGTGTTTTTGCAAAGACATTAATTCATTTTGATTTTTGTATTTGAATTGTAAATCCTGAGTCTTTTTAGGATCAGCAGCCTGATCCGCAATTACCTCAGTTGAATACCCTTCGGCCCAGGCTTTTTTCCCCTCACTCTTAGTTTTGGACAAGGCTTTTGCTTCATCATATGACATATTGAAACTATTTTGCAACGCTTTGTCGGCAAGTGCTTTTTTTTGCTCCATGGTCATCGAACCGCTTTTCATTTTTTGCAAATCCTGTTGCGAAAGACCATATTGTTGGGCCATGTTATTCATGGCATCCTGTTGGGATTTTTTATTGTCGGCTTTATCACTTTGCTTGCGTCTTTGTATCTCATTTTTCACTAAATCTAAAAGCGAATCAACCTTGTTCAGATACTTTTCACGCTCTTCATGTTTCATTGAACAAACTTCAGCTGGAATCCCAGGGATAATCCCGACAAAAGCTTCCGGCATCACCTGTGCGATTGCAAGAGTATTGATGAGCCCCAAAATAATCAGTACAACAATATTTTTCATAATCAATTGATAAAAAGGTTATAGTTTAATAAATTCCACCCTGCGGTTCAATGCTTTGTTGACAGGTGTATCGTTGGGAGCAATTGGTTTGGTTGCTCCGAGCCCATCAGATTCGAGACGGGAAGCATCGATACCAAAATTTTTTATCAGTTCATTCAATACAGAAGCGCCACGGTGTTTTGAAAGTTCAAGATTAGCCGCGGCAGCACCATCGCTGTCTGTGTGTCCGACTATTTTTACGCGTACAGCAGGGTTTTCCTTTAACACATTTGCAATCTCTTTAAGTGTGCCATACGATTCTGGTTTCACGACATCTTTGTTCACATCAAAATAGATACCATAACTAACCAGTTTCCCTTCAGTCAGAAGTTTGTTGCGCATATCAGGCAGTCCTGTTGCAATCCTGAAATTGGTCACCATCGGGTTGCCGGCATCCCATACTTCGAAGCGCATCATATTGTACTGGTAACCAGATGTCATAATTTTTGGCAAATCAAAGATTTTGGTATCATCCAGATAGACCCTAAGCCTTGTTTTTTGGACACAGAATGAAAGACGATATTTGGTATCAACTTTCATGACTGCGTCTTCTTTGGTGCTTTCCAGAGTATATCCGCCCTCATTGTATGCACTGTAGGAACTGCGGGAACCGAACTCCATTTTTATGCCCACTTTCCCGGGAACAGCTCCACCTTCATTCAAATCTTTGGGGTTTGCTGCGCTGTAGAGGTAAAATCCAAAATTGAAATTTTCAAAATCTTTTCCGCTTGCATGAGGAATGACATCAAATTCTATTGTATAATTATCCGGAAGTTTAACACCTTCATCCAATGCAACTGAACCTTTTCCGGTAATTTTAAACCAGTTTCCCGGAAAAAGATTGGTGGTAACCACTTCACCCGATGAATTGGTATTCCAGCTGGCAGGAAAATCGCCAACTGATGCCTCTTTGAAATCATCGTAAAAAATGACTTTCTCACCAGGAATGAAGTCAAATTTTGAATACGACTGCAGCAAGGATTTTGTGTCAGTGGCAGGTTTTACATCCTGTAGTTCAGGCTTCTGTTCTTCTTTGGTATTCTTCTCAGCGATTACATCTGTATTTTCTTCTTTCGGTTTTTTCTTTTTAAAGAGACCTTTCATCCCGTTTTCGACCGCATTTAAACCTTGATCGACAGATTGATCAACCTTATTACTGGCACGGTTTGTTGTTTGGTCTTTTATTTTTCCTTTAAGATCAATTTGGCCATTCATATTATAAAACGCCAGGCATAAAATAGCAACGAATAAAAATTTGAATGTTTTCATAGGATTGTTTTTTGTAAATTAATTAAAGTTAAAACGGTTATATTTTCAATCGATCTTTCAATTCTAATTTTGGGTAAATTTAGGGAGTCGTATTTTGATGGATATCCCTTAAAAAGGTGATATATCTGCAAACACAATAAAACTTCCTTTAAACGTTTGATAAGTCACGGCTGTTTGTTTCATAGCTCTGATTGTATGTTTATAGTTGGCCACCAGTCTTTTTACAGCAACAAATTCAATCGTTTAAGCTTAATTCGTTAATTGGGTTTGCGAATCGGTTTTTGTTTAATTTTTATGAACAGAAATTTACCTTTAAGATATTTTAGATTGTTTAATCAAATTTCTATTGGCTCAGTCCCAACAAATGGTGTTTAACCCGTATATCTGGACTGGTTTTTTCGCTTACCACCAAATAAATGAATAACAAGCAAATATAAAGATTTGAATGTTATTTAATAATTAAACACTATGTTTAATTTACTGTTATACAACATGTTTTTCTCCGCCACGATCAAAAAAACGGAGTTTCGCTCCACCCTTTTTAAATTCCAATTTGGTTTTCAATCGCACGCGCCCACTTTATGAAGAGGATCCATTTCATCCCGTGGTCACAGAGCTGATCAATGCCGGATTTGAAGTCTTGAACTCATTGCAGGATGCGCCTTTCAACAGGAGCACTATACCAAAAGTTATCGGATTGTCCATTTGCCAACTCTCACCCATTTAAAAGTCATGGAAGTTCAAATGCACAGCAATTCATCAATTGCTCAAAAGTCCCGGGTGATTTTCTATAAAAAAGGGTTCCCAACTTTCGTTAATAACCTCATTTTCAGCGGAGAGGGTGGGAGCGTTTCCCCAATCCCATCCGCTTGATCCCCAACCACTTCTTTAGTCCCTTTTTGTCTGTTTTGTCCCTTTCCGCTAATTTTTTGTATCTCTTTAGGTTATGACAGTGCAAAAATTCGCCCCCGGTCTATTGGTAGTAGCCAGGGGGCTTTTGTTTAATTATCAAATTAACTAGGTTTTAGTATTTCCATAATAGCATAGTTCTTTTTAATATTAGGCGTTGATTCAAAAAAATTATTGAGAATCGCATCTGCAACTATCCCTTCATGGTATAATCTTATATAATCATTAAACTGACGTTTGAATCCCTCCTCAATATCCTTAAATTGAATTTTTTCAGAATTTTCTCCCTTTAATAAAACCCATTCATCATTTCCCAAAAACCTATAACCCATTACACGGCA
>TBL_comb47_HYPODRAFT_10006356_pt1 | contig 12791 bp, 11 predicted proteins | sample TroBogypolimnion_40_FD_10682 | JGI IMG/M metagenome (IMG submission 10682)
CCAGCGAGACGATGCCGGCATAGCCGAGGATCAGGTCGAGCGACACGCAGAACAGCGCGGTAATCGCCATCTGTGTGAGCAGCACCAGGTTGTCGGGGAAGACGAAGTAGGCGGCAATCGGCAGCAGCCAGAAAACGAACTCGGGGGCTTGCCAACGGTCGGCGTTTTTGAGTCGGCTCACGGCCAGTGAGGGCAGTGAGGACGCTGCGGCGGCAGAGGTTATCGGTGGCGCCGCAGTAGAGGCGAGGGAAGGGCTATGCATGTGAAATCCTTGGAACGCTGTGTGTCTTTGCGAGATTCATGTTGTTGTTTTGGTTGGAGCTTTTCGGAGGCATTGCTGGCCCTGGTTTGTGCCGGCCGATGTCAGCGGGGTAGATGTTTCCGTCCGTGTCCGTTGGCTCTCGCAGCGTTGTGTACGCCGCTGCCAGCGGGGTAGACGGTTCCGTCCGTGTCCCCCGCCCGCTGCGCGGGCTCCTCCTTTACCTACCGGAACCATCCACCCCACTGTCAGCGGCAGGCTGCGCTGTTGGTCGAGCACTACCGAATACCAAATACCAATGCATTCAAGCCTTTGCACACCAACAACGTTGGCAGACACAGGACGGTATGGCGCTCGCCGCCGGTAGGTAAAGGAGGAGCCCGCTTCAGCGGGCGGGGGACACGGACGGCGGTGAGTGTCATGCCGGCCTGTGTCCAGAAGTGTCTTCATAAATCAACGCACAGCCTTGCGGCCAAACAGACCTTGGGGGCGGAACACCAGCGTNACCACCATCACCGCATAGATGAGGAAGGAGCCGATCTCGGGCACGTAGTACTTGCCCGCCACATCCACCACACCCAGAATCAGCGAAGCCACCAGCGAGCCGGTGATGCTGCCGCTGCCACCCACCGCCACCACGATCAAAAAGTACACCACGTACTTCACCGGAAAGCCCGGGTCCAGCCCCAGCATCTCCACACCCATGGCGCCGCCCAGTCCGGCCAGCGCCGTGCCCAACGCAAAGGTCAGCGTAAAGATGCGTTCCACGTTGATACCCACACCGCGCGCCGCACGCGGGTTGTCCACCGAGGCGCGCAGCTGCGCACCAAAGCGCGTGCCGCTCACCAGGGCTTGCAGACCCCAGGCAATCAGCGCGCTGACCACGATCAGGAACAGGCGATAGACACCCATGTCCAGACCCGGCAACTTGAACTGCCCGCGCAGAAACTCCGGCAACTGCAGCGGCTGCTGGTTGGCGCCGAAGAAGTAGCTGGCTGCTGCCATGGACATGAACACCAGGCTGATGGAAAACAGCACCTGGTCCAGGTGCGTGGCTCCATACAGGCGGCGGTACAGCACGCGCTCCAGCAGCACGCCCACTGCTGCCGTGGCCAGCGCGGCCAAAGGGAGTGACAGCAGAAACGGCACGCCCAGGCGATTGAGCAGGGTGACGCAGACATAACCGCCCACCATGGCAAAGGCGCCATGGGCCAGGTTGACAAAGTTCATCAGGCCCAGCGTGACCGACAGGCCCACGCTGATGAGGAACAGCAGCATGCCCGAGGCAATGCCATCGAATAACACGGTCATGGCTTATTGCTTGCCGGGGTCTTTGAAGTTGGCCACCTGGTCGAACTCGACGTTCTGCAGCTTGCCGCCGACCTTTTCCACCTTGCGGATGTAAATGGTCTGGATGATGTCGCGTGTCTGAGGGTCGATGCTGATGGGGCCGCGCGGGCTGGTCCATGCCATTCCCTTGGCAGCGGCCATGAACTTGTCACCTTCGGCGTCGCCACCGGTTTTCTCCAGCGTCTTGGCAATCAGCTGCATGCCGTCAAAGCCGGCCACCGACATGTAGCCGGGGCGCATGCCGGGGTAAGCCTTGGCAAAGGCTGCTGTGTAGGCCTTGTTCTCGGGCGAGTTGTGCACTTCGGAGTACTGCATGGAATTGACCACGCCCAGGGCACCGTCGCCCAGGCTGTCCAGAATGTCTTCGTCGCTCAGGTCGCCGGTGGCGATGATGCGGATGCCGCTCCGGGCCAGGTCGCGCTCGACAAAGCCCTTGATGAAGGCAATGGTCTGCTCGCCCGGTGGCACAAACAGGAACACGGCCTCGGGGGCTGCGTCCTTGATCTTTTGCAGGAAGGGCGCGAAGTCCGGGCTCTTCACGGGGGTGCGCACTTCGCCCACCACTTCACCACCGGCGGCGGTAAAGGTCTTCTTGAACTGGGCTGCGGCGTCCAGACCGGGGCCGAAGTCGGCTACCAGCGTGAACACCTTCTTGATCTTGTTCTTGGCGGCCCAGGTGGCGATGGGAGCGGTCACCTGCGGCAGCGTGTGCGAGACGCGCAGGATGTATTCCGACTTGGTGGTAATAGTCGAGGTGGCGGCGTTCATCACGATCATGGGCTTCTTCGCCTCGGTGGCAATCGGTGCCACGGCAAAAGCCGAAGGTGTCAGGCCAAAGCCGGCCAGGATGTCGACCTTGTCTTTCACCACCAGCTCTTGCGCCGCGCGCTTGCTGATCTCGGGCGCCACACCGGTGTCGTCCTTGATGATCAATTCCACTTTGCGGCCGGAAAACACGCCACCGGCTTGCGCCAGATACAGGCGCGCGCCGCTTTCAATCTGCTTGCCGTAGGAAGCAAAGGGGCCGGACATGGGCAGCACCATGCCGATTTTCAGGGGCTCTGCCGCGTGGGCCGCGGTGGCGCCCAGGGCCAGCAGGGCGGCTCCTGTCAGGGTGGACAGAAAGAAACGTTTGGTGATGGTTGTCATGGAGTTCTCCTCGAATTGTTGGATGTCAGGACGCGTCGGGCTGCACGGCAGGTGCGGCTTGCGCGAAGGCAGGCAGCGCGCTGCAGGCCTGGTCGATGGCCACGATGGCGGGGTAGGGCGCCAGGTTCACCTTGAAGCGGCGGGCACTTTCCACCTGCGGAATCAGGTAGGCGTCGGCCAGACCGGGGGCCTTGCCAAAGCAGAAGTCACCGCGGTTCTTGTCGGCTTGTAGCAGGGCTTCCAGGGCTTCAAAGCCGGCGCAGATCCAGGTGCCGCACCAGGTGTTGATGGCCGCATCGTCGGCGCCGAAGCTGGCACGCAGCGTGTCCAGAATGCGCTTGTTGTTGACGGGGTGGATGTCGCAACCGACTACTGCGGCAAGAGCCCGCACATGGGCGCGGTCGTTGAGGCCCGCGGGCAGCAGAGCCGGTGTCGGGTAGCGCTCTTCCAGCCACTCGATGATGGCCACGGACTGCGACAGCACCAGGTCGCCATCCACCAGCGTCGGCACCAGGCCTTGCGGGTTCAGTGCCTTGAACGCTGCCGACTGGTGCGCGTTCTTGCGCAGGTCGACGGCGATGTAGTCGTAGCGCAGGCCCTTGAGGTTGAGCGCGATGCGCAGGCGGTGGGATGTGCCGCTGCGGAAGAAGTTATGGAGTTGCATGGGTTTCCTTTGAGGGATGTTTTGCCGCCGGGCCGCCCCAAGGCAAAATGCGCCCCCCTGGGGGGCAGCGCAGCACACGAAGTGGCAAGCGTGGGGGCATCATTCAGCGGCCAAGCAGTTGCCGACATTCCAGCCGTACAACCATTCCATCGCGTCATAAAAACGCTCGGGCGTGCGGCCCTTCCACAGGTCGTTGCGCACCAGGCGCTCCACACCCTTGGCGTGGTACAGGCGGCCCATTTCGCGGCCGGACAGCACGATGCGGGCGGTGCGGGCCACGCGGGATTTCTGGTACAGCGCCAAGGCCTTGGTCCAGTCGTTCTGGTGCACGCGCAGCGCTTCACCCAGCGTCACCGCATCTTCCAGTGCCATGCAGGCACCCTGCGCCATGTACTGCGTGGTGGGGTGGGCGGCATCGCCCAGGATGGTGGCGCGGCCATGCACCCAGGTGGCGATCGGCTCGCGGTCGGCCGTGGCCCAGCGCTTCCAGGTCTTGGGCAGGTCGATCAGCTGGCGTGGCTTGGCGGCGATGCCTTGGAAGTAGCTTTGCACTTCTTCCTTGCTGCCATCGGTCACGCCCCATTCTTCTTTCTCGCGGCTGTGGAAGGTGACGACCACGTTGTATTGCTCGCCACCGCGCAGCGGGTAGTGCACCAGGTGGCAATTGGGGCCGACCCAGATGCTGGCCGCGTTCCATTGCAGGTTTTCGGGGAAGTCTTTTTTGTCGACCACGGCGCGGTAGACCACATGGCCGGTGACGCGCGGCGGGTCGTTCACATACTGCTGGCGCACCACGCTCTTGCCACCGTCGGCGCCTATCAGGGCCACGCCCTGGTAGGACTTGCCGTTCTGGTCAAACACGGTGACGGACGCATCGTCCTGCTCCACACGCACGATGCGGGTGTTGGTGAGGAACTGGACCTTGCCGGTTTCCTGCGCGCCTTCCAGCAGTGACAGGTGCACGTCGACGCGATGGATCACGGCATAGGGGTTGCCAAAGCGTTTGATAAAGGCTTCGCCGGTGGGGATCTTGCCGACCTGGTACTCGTCCAGCGCGTCGTGCATCACCATGTAGTCGGTGTAGACGGCGCGGCTTCTAGCCTTGTCGCCCACGCCCAGCGCGTCAAAGGCGTGGAAGGCATTGGGCCCAAGCTGGATGCCGGCGCCGATTTCACCGATCTCCGGTGCCTGTTCGAACACCGTGACCTCAAAGCCCTGGCGCACCAGGGCCAGGGCCGCGGCCAGGCCGCCAATGCCGCCACCGGAAACCAGTACCGGCAGTGCGGCGGGAGTGTGTTGTGTCATTTTGTCTCCTTGTGTGGGCTTATTCGGCAGCGGCTATGGTCAGTTGCACAGCGCCGACCTGCTCGATCTGGCCGGTGATCAGGTCACCGCTCACCACCGCGCCCACGCCTTCGGGGGTGCCTGTGTAAATCAGGTCGCCGGGCTGCAGGTGGTAGTACTGCGACAGGTCGGCCAGCAGTTCGGGGATGTTCCAGATCAGCTGCGACAGGTCGGCGGTCTGTTTGGCCACGCCGTTGACCTGCAGCGCGATGGCACCGGCTTGCAACACGCCCAGCTTGCCTTGGGGTACGAGGGGGGAGCAGATGGCGGATTTCTCGAAGTTCTTGCCCAGATCCCAGGGGCGGCCTTGGTCACGGGCGACCAGTTGCAGGTCGCGACGGGTCATGTCCAGACCGGCGGCGTAGCCGTAGATCAGGCTGGCAGCGTCGGACTCTTGGACGCGGAAACCTTCAGCGCCGATGGCCACCACCAGCTCCATTTCATAGTGGTAGTTGCTGGTGCCGGCGGGGTAGGGCACGGTCGCGCCGGACTCCACCAGGGCGCTGGCGTCTTTGATGAAGTAGAAGGGCTTCATGGTGGACTTGTCCACCGGGCGGCCCATCTCGACGGCGTGGGCGTGGTAGTTGCGGCCCACGCAGAAAATGCGCTTGACGGGGAAGCGCGCCTCCTGGCCTTGCACGGGCAAGGAGAACACGGGGGCGGGGGCGAAGGTGTAGTGGGTCATGGGATGGCGATCAGTTTGGGTGAAAGATGGTTGGGCTTGTGCTTGGGCAAGTGCGTGAAGAAGCGTACTGCGCCTAAGGGTTGCGGACTTCATACACGCCCAGCTTTTTCTGCAGCGGTGCGTCGTCGGCCATGAAGACAAAGGATGCTTCGGTGGCGGAGGCATTCACCAGCGTGATCGCCGTGTAGCCGGGGATGCAGCAGGTGTCGGCCTCGCCCAGCGCAAAGCTGGTGGCGTCGGCCGAAACCGTGGCGCCGCCTTCGATGATGTGGAACACCATGGCTGTGGAGCGGGCCGGCATCTTCAGCGTCTCGCCGGGGCGCAGCATCAGGGCCGAGAAGCCCAGAATCTTTTGTGCATCGGCACCGGTTTCGGGGTTGATGTAGGCCACTTGCACGGCTTCAATTTCCGGTTGGGTGCGCGCCAGGGTTTGCAGCGCGGTGCGCACATCGACCCAGGGGTAGCGCAGCATGGGAAACGAAGTCGCATTGCGTTCAAACATCGGCGCGGGCACCACGCCACCGCGCTGGTAGGCCATGCCGGCCGCGTCGCCGCTGACCGTTTGCGGCTTGCCTTCGGTCACGTAAGAGGCTTCCATGTAATAGACCATGGGCAGGTCCAGCACATCCAGCCAGACCACCGGCTTGTCGCCGTCGTGGCCATGTTCATGCCACAGGCCCGTGGGCGTGAGGATCAGGTCGCCGCGTTGCATCAGGCACTTCTCGCCGTCTACCGTGGTGTAAGCGCCTTCGCCTTCCACAATCATGCGCACGGCATTGGGCGTGTGGCGGTGCGCCGGGGCCCATTCGCCGGGCAGCAGCAGTTGCATGCCGAGGTAAATGGTGGAGCTGGCCTGCATCTTCTCCAAGCCATGGCCCGGGTTGGCCAGCACCAGCACGCGGCGCTCGGCTTTTTCCATGGGCGTGAGTTCGCCGGCCTTGAGCAGCAGGGGGCGCAGGGCCTGGTAGTTCCAGGCGGTGGCGCGGGTGCGGGGGATCGGCTTGCCCGGTGGCAACACGGCGCGCAGGCTGGGCCACAGCGGCACCAGGTTCTGGGCGGTCAGGTCGTCGCGGTAGTCTTGAGGCAGGTCTTCAAGACGGCCCAGTTCAGGTAAGGACATGCGGTCTCCACAGCGTTGTTTGAATAGGAGGCAAGCGTAAAAGCGGGGCCGCGCGATGGCAATCCAAGGCGCTTAATATGGCGTATTCGAAAATCGAATAAGACCCGCACACACAATAAGACATGGCCCTAGACACGATAGAAATCCGCTTGCTGCAGGTGTTTGACGCGATCTACAAAACGCGCAGCGTGACCGAGGCTGCCGTCAGCCTGGACCTGGGTCAGCCCGCAGTGAGCGTGGCCCTTTCCAAGCTGCGCCATCACTTTGGCGACCCGCTGTTTGTGCGCACCTCCGGCGGCATGGAGCCCACGCCCTTTGGCGACGGCTTGGTGCGCCCGGTGCGTGGCGTGCTCGAAGCGCTGGAGGTGGTTCTGGGCCACCAGAACAGCTTTGATCCCGCCACCTCCAAACGCCTGTTTCGCATCTGCATGACCGATATCAGCCAGTTGGTGTTGTTGCCAAAGCTGTGGGAGAAGCTGCGGGTGGCCGCACCCGGCATACGCATCGACGTGCTGCCGCTCTCCGATGACATCGCCCGCATGCTGGAAAGCGGCGAAGCCGATCTGGCCCTGGGCCTGATGCCGCAGCTCGAAGCCGGCTTCTACCAGAACGTGCTGTTCTCGCAAAAGTTCGCCTGCATGGTCAGCGCCCACCATCCGCGCATCCAAAAAGAACTGCGGTTGGAGCAGTTTGCTTCCGAGAACCATGCGGTGGTCAGCTCATCCGGTGCGGCGCCGCAGATCCTGGACCAGGAGATTGAGCGCTTTGGTTTGAAGCGCAAGATCTCGCTCAACATCCCCAACTTCATTGGCGCGGCCCTGGTGGTGGAACACACCGATTTGATCCTCACCATCCCCGAGCGCCTGGCCGATGTGCTGCAGGGCAGGGCGGCGGTGCGCATCTTTCCGGTGCCCTTCCAGTTGCCGCCCTATGACGTCAAGCAGCATTGGCATGAGCGCTTTCACAACGACCCCGGCTCGCAGTGGTTGCGGCGCGTGGTTGCCGATTTGATGTCTGGCGGCAACAAGCCGGTCGGCATTTAGGGCGTTGGCCCCTTCGCCTGCTTACACCCGTTCCAGAATCAGCGCAATGCCCTGCCCCACGCCGATGCACATGGTGCACAGCGCGTAGCGGCCGCCCGTGGCGTGCAGGCGGTTGATGGCGGTGGTGGCCAGGCGTGCGCCGGAGGCACCCAGCGGGTGGCCGAGTGCAATCGCGCCGCCCCAGGCGTTGACGCGTTCGTCATCGTCCTGCAGTCCCAGCAGGCGCAGGACAGCCAGGCCCTGCGCGGCAAAGGCTTCGTTGAGTTCTATCACATCGAGTTGCGCCAGGGTCAGGCCGGTAAGTGCCAGCACTTTTTCGGTGGCCGGTGCCGGGCCCATGCCCATGATGCGCGGGGCCACACCGGCGGTGGCCATGCCGACCACACGGGCGCGGGGCGTGAGTCCATTCCTGCGCGCGGTGGCCTCATTGGCCAGCAACAGGGCGCAGGCGCCGTCGTTCACGCCGCTGGCATTGCCGGCGGTGATGGTGCCGTCGGGGCGGACGATGGGTTTGAGTCTGGCCAGGACTTCGAGCGTGGTGGCGCGCGGATGTTCGTCGGTGTCGAAGATTTGTGGGTCACCCTTCTTCTGCGCAATCGGCACCCCGACAATCTCGCGCGCAAAGTGGCCAGCCTGCTGCGCGGCCACGGCCTTGAGTTGGCTGGCCAGGGCCATGCGGTCCTGCGCTTCGCGCTCGATTTTGTAATCAGTGGCCACGTTCTCAGCCGTCTCGGGCATGGAGTCCACGCCGTACTGTGCCTTCATCAGCCGGTTGACAAAGCGCCAGCCGATGGTGGTGTCATAGACGGCATTGCTGCGGCTGAAGGCGCTCTCGGCTTTGGGCATCACAAAGGGTGCGCGGCTCATGCTCTCCACGCCGCCGGCAATCATCAGAGTGGCCTCGCCCGCCTTGATGGCGCGGGCTGCCGTGCCCACGGCGTCAAGGCCCGAGCCGCACAGGCGGTTGACGGTGCCACCCGGCACTTCGATTGGCAGGCCGGCCAACAAGGCGCTCATGCGCGCCACATTGCGGTTGTCTTCACCGGCCTGGTTGGCGCAGCCCAGGATCACGTCGGTGAGCGACGCCCAGTCCACGTTCGGGTTGCGCTGCATCAGTGCGCGCAAGGGAACAGCGCCTAGGTCATCGGTGCGCACGGAAGACAGGGCACCGCCGTAGCGACCGAAGGGGGTGCGGATGGCGTCGCAGACAAATGCTTGGTTCATGGCGGGCAGTTCAGGCTTCAGGGTTTTGGTTCAAATCAAACAGGCTGGTGGCTTCCAGGTCCAGCACTTCCACGCCCCGGGCGTTGAACAACTGCCAGCGCCAGCGCAGGATGCCCAAGCCCGGTTGGCTGCGCGCCACGCGGGTATCGAGCACGGTGGCCCGCACGCTCAAATCGTCACCGGGGCGCACCGGATGCAGCCACTTGATGTAGGCCAGGCCGGGCGATGCAAACGACTCCGAGCCGTGCAAGGCCTTGTCGGCCATCAGCCGCATCGCGATGCCGCAGGTCTGCCAACCGCTGGCGATCAGCCCGCCGTGCCGCCCCTTGGCTGCGGCCTCGGGATCGGTGTGAAACCATTGCGGGTCCCAGGCCCGGGCGAATTGCAGAACCTCGTCTTCGCTCAGGTGGTAGGGGCCGGTTTCAATGACCAGGCCTTCGGTGAATTCAGCAAATTTCATATCAATCTTGCCAGGTACGTTGGCGTAAGAGCGGGCTGACGCGGTAGCGCTCGCCACGGTAAAAGGCATCCAGCGCGTCCAGCAACTGGCACACCGGAGCTGCGCCCCACAGCGCCAGCCACTCAAAGGGCCCTGCCGGATAGTTCACGCCCAGCTTCATGGCGGCGTCTGCGGCAGCCTCGTTGCACACACCCTGGTGCACCGCGTCTGCGGCTTCATTGACCAGCATGGCGATGCTGCGCGCCACCACCAAGCCCGGCGTATCGGCCACGCGCTGCGGGTTAAAGCCCAGGGCCTGCAGCCACTGTGCGGCCTGCGCAGTCCAGCCATTGGATGCACGCGATGAAGGCGCCCAGGCCAGCACCGTGCCCACAGCTGTCTGCAGCGGCAGGTCGAACACGGCCACATCGGCACCGAGTTGCGAGGCACAGCGGCCGTCCGTCATGCGCAACTGGCTGCCATTGATTTCCAGACCGATCCAATCGCTGCTTTCGTCACGCAGGACGGAAGGCGCGGCACCCGCATCGGGTAAACGTTCCATGCCGACGGCGCGCTCGCAGGCGGCAAACAGCGCATCGGCCAGCGGCCCACGGCCATGCACCCAGATCGACTTTGCAGCAGGCAGCGGCACTGCCTCGCAGGGCGCGACGCCCGGCTTGGCCGCATCTGCCGCGTAGCTGTAAAAGCCTTGGCCTGATTTACGACCCAAGAGGCCACCATCGACCATTTCGCGCTGGACCAGCGATGGGCTGTAGCGCTTGTCAAAAAAGTTGGCCTCATACACCGACTGCGTCACCGAAAAATTGGTGTCGTGTCCAATCAGGTCCATCAACTCGCAGGGGCCCATGCGGAAACCGGCCGCGCGCAGACAGGCGTCCAGCACCGCGGGCGTTGCAGCCTGCTCCTGCAGCAGGGCCAGGGTCTCGGCGTAATAGGGGCGGGCAATGCGGTTGACGATAAATCCAGGCGTGGAGCGCGCATGCACCGCCACCTTGCCCCAGGCTTGTGACAGCGCAAAGATGGCATGGGCAATAGTCGCATCGGTTTGCAGCCCCGACACCACTTCCACCAGTTTCATCAGCGGCACCGGGTTGAAGAAGTGCATGCCGACCAATCGGCCGGGATGCTGCAGGCCGTTGGCAATCGCAGTGACCGAGATGCTGGAGGTGTTGGTGGCCAGAATGCAATCAGCGCCTACGATGCCTTCCAGGTCGCGAAACAGGCCGCGCTTGGCATCCAGCTTTTCCACAATCGCCTCCACCACCAGACCGGCGCTGGCGGCCTCCTGCAAGGTCGTGATGGCGGCAATGCGTGACAGGGTTTGCGCTACCGCCTCGGCATTGAGCTTGCCCTTGGCAACCAGTGCATTCAGGCTGGCGGTGAGCTTGCCCTTGGCCTCGGCGGCGGCGCCTTCACGCATGTCAAACAGCATGACGCTGTGACCGGCCTGCGCCGCCACTTGTGCGATGCCGGCGCCCATGATGCCGGCGCCGACGACCAGCACGGTGGCGTTATTCAAATTGATTAGGTTCATTGCGGAATCCAGTTGGCGGGGCGCTTGGCGAGGAAGGCGGCAAAGCCTTCGCGGGCTTCATCGGTGCCACGCACGCGGCTGATGGTTTGGGCGGTGAGTTCGCGCACTTCGGGGCTGATGGGGCCGACTTCGAGTTGCGCAAACAGGGTCTTGATTTCGCGCTGGGCGTTGGGGCTGCCGGCCAGCAATTCTTTCAGCGTGGCGTCGACGGCGGCGTCGAGCGCATCGAGTGCCACGACCTGCTGCACCACACCGATGGCCAAGGCTTCGGCCGCGCCAATGCGCGTGGTGGTGAGCGCCAGTCGCTGGGCCTGGCGCTTGCCGACCGCGTTGGTGACGTAGGGGCCGATGACGGCGGGCAGGATGCCGAACTTGGCCTCGCTGACCGAGAAGCTGGCGTTGTCCGCCGCGATGGCGATATCGCAGGCGCAGGCCAGGCCAACACCACCGCCGAGTGCCGCGCCCTGTACGCGTGCCACCACCGGCTTGGGTGCGCTGGCAATGCGGTGCAGCATGCCGGCAAAGCGACGCGCATCCAGCAGATTCCATTCCACACTGGCCTGGGCCGCGCGCTGCATCCACTGCAGATCGGCCCCGGCGCTGAAGTGTTTGCCCTCGCCGGCCAGCACGATGACGCGCACGGAGGTGTCCTCAATCAGCGCAGCAAAGGCGGCGTCAAGCTCGCCAATCATCAGCTCGTCAAAGGCGTTGAACACGGCCGGGCGCGACATGGTGATTTGCGCCACGCCGGGCGCGCGGTTGCTGAGGTGGAGTGTGGTGAAGGCGGGGGCAGTGGTGTCGGTCATGAAGGTAAAAGGGTGGTCGTGTGAATGGCGGTGGGTGCGTGCGCGAATAGCGTCGGGCGCCTAATAGGTTTCTAGGTGCAAACGGCCTTCGCGCTTGAGCGACGCGCCTACTGTTTCCCAATTCAGGCCCGCAGCCTTGGCAATGTCATGCAGCGCCAGCACCACACCTTCTTCCATGCTTTTGAGCCCGCAGACATAGAAGTAGCTGTTGCTGTCGGCCAGCAGCGGCGCCAGATCGGCGGCGCGTTCGCGCATCAGGTCCTGCACATAGTGCTTGGGCTGACCCGGCGTGCGCGAGAAGGCGAAATGCAGATCGATGAAATCCTTGGGCAGGTTTTGCAGCGGGCCGAAATACGGCAGCTCTTCCTTGGTGCGGGCTCCGAAGAACAGCATGAGCTTGCCGCCCTCGAACTTGCCGGAAGCCCGCAGACGACGCCGCCATTCGGTCATGGCGCGCATGGGGGCGCTGCCGGTTCCGGTGCAGATCATCACGATATTGGAGCGCGGGTGATTCGGCATCAGGAAGCTGTTGCCAAACGGGCCGATCACGTCCACCGTGTCGCCGATCTTCAGGTCGCACAGGTAGTTGGAAGCCACGCCGCGCACCGGTTTGCCGCTGTGGTCTTCGAGCACGCGCTTGATGGTCAGCGACAGGTTGTTGTAACCGGGCCGTTCGCCATTGCGCGGGCTGGCAATCGAGTACTGGCGCGCATGGTGGGCGCGTCCGTGTTCGTCCACACCCGGCGGCAGCACGGCGATGCTCTGGCCTTCCAGCACTGGGAACGGCATGGAGCCAAAGTCCAGCACGATGTGGTGGGTGTCGTAGTCGGCACCGGCCGTGGCGCCGACTTCGGTGACGCGCACATTGCCCACGACCTTGGCGGTGATGGTTTTCTCTGTGGCCTTGGGGCCGTAGAGGTTGGTATAGGCATGGGCCGCAGACCAGGGGGGCACAGTGGCGCCGAAGGCTGCCGAGTTGAATGCGTCCTGGCCGCTGGGGTCGGGTTGCGTGGCGGGTGCGGCCTGCAGTTGCACTTCGGCTTGCGTGGTATCTGCCACGCCTGCAGCGGCGAGTTGTTCTGCGGTCAGTTCCGCGGGGAGCTCGTCCCACAGCAACTGGTCTTCGATGGCGTAGGCTATGACTCGGGGCATG
>TBL_comb47_HYPODRAFT_10006358_pt1 | contig 12787 bp, 14 predicted proteins | sample TroBogypolimnion_40_FD_10682 | JGI IMG/M metagenome (IMG submission 10682)
TATCATTTTTATTTAAAATATCATATACTTCACAACCATAAAATTCTTGTGATATTAAATAATAAACTGGTTTATTAATAGAATTTAAATTTAACAGATTATCTTCATTAATAGTTAATGTATTCATTGTAGTATTTATTGTTAATATGTATTTCATCATTTTCATTTCAATTTTTTTAAATATTAAATAACTTAAAAATTCAATTAATCTATCTGGATTTATTCCACATTTTTCATACAAATCCTAATTTACAACATTATTTACATTGATTTTTTGGATTAGGCGATATCATAATACAAATGAAAAATATGTAGGACTTAATATTGAATTGTTTTTTGAAAATTTATCATCAAGAAGAGGTATTGTATATTATAAATTTGAATAAATATAATTCATATATATTTTTACAATGATAAGTTATAGTTTAGGATAATAATCATTTACTAGTAGTAAATTATCAGCACGATCATCAGCATAATAAATTTATCAATCTAAACTAGTTGGATTTTTCCAATATATTATTAATACATTTTTCAAAAATACTTTTATTTACTACGTTATAAAAAGTATAAAAAGTATATTAATTATTTAAAAAAAAATTGAATTTAAACAACTTAAAACGAACTCATTATAATATAACAATAGAATGAACAGATTGACTATAATAAACTTTATTAATCCTTCTTGGTTTACACAGATCACTGGGTTTCTGTGCGAACATCCTAAATTTGTGAAATTAATTCCAATTGTTGCGTTAGATGAATATCCAAACGGATTTAATAAAAATCCTCACGAAACTGATGAAAACGTACCGCTAAATATATTTGAAATAATGGTTTATGGGTTATCATACGCGAACGTAGATATAGATTATGGAAAAATACAATATTTATTGTTGACAAAATATTTGAGGCAAATAACTGAATATACTAGAGATATGGATTTCCCTGAAGACACTCAGCCTGAAAAAGTGAGAACGTATAGAGAATTGGTAAATACTCTTTTGGATAATAATATTGTTGTTACTGAAATGACTTATGAACAACTGCCCGTAGTTGAAAAAGTATGGGGAATGACCGAAAGCACCATTACTCTTCTTCATTTGTTGTTTGATGAAGTTACCACAGATAGATGTCTTCCATATGCGGATAAGCAATTCAAAAGAGGTATGACAATGTTTTATGATTTAGAAAATCCAACAAAGGAAGAATTAAAGGCAATTACAGATACGTGGACAAATAAAAAAGTTGGGCTAATGTTTATTGTTCAGTTTGCGCATTATTCTGATTATCTAGAATAAAATAATAAGTAGTAAATATTTTGTAAACCACTGTATAATATAAATTGTTTTTTTCAATTTAAATTTTACATAATTAAATAAACATATTTAACCTTAATTACATCGAATGTTTTTGTTAGTTTGTATTTTTGTTATCATTAATAGTAACAAAAATAAATTAAAACCGTTTTTTTTACACGAAGAAAGTCGTGATAAAGATTAAGTTCCATTATAATTAAATAAAAAATATTAATTATATTACATAATAAGATAATACAAATACGATAATACAAATACGATAATACAAATACGATATTACAAATACTATAATACAAATACGATAATACGATAATACGATAATACGATAATACGATAATACGATAATACGATATTACATAATACAAAAGTTTGATACTGAGCTATATATTTCTTGATTTTTTACTGTAAAACTGGTCATTTGACTTCTACAACACGCACAAGCTGGATTAGCAGCCATATTGTTATACATTTTTAAAGTATTTGTAATACACGTTCCACAAAATTTATGTCCGCAATTAATCGTTATGGTGTCTAACAATTTTGTTTCTTCAAAACAAATGGAACAGTCTTCGCATTTTTCTAATTCTTCTTTTGTTTCTGTTACGGAAACACACATGGAAATATTGTATTTTTTACAAATATCAAATTCAGCTCTTTCAAATTCTTCGTCCAAGTTTCTTACATCAAACGCAATATAATCTTGCATATAAGTCATAACTTCCCTTATGTGTGGAACTGATCGATTATTTTCTAAAGCTCTTGCTCTTGCGTTTCGTAAAAGTTCAAACACCATTGTTCCAGAACTGAACATTTGACGTACCCTTTGACCTACCCTTTGGTCTGACCTTTGGTCTGACCTTTGGTCTNACCTTTGGTCTNACNNTTGGTCNAAGACAGGTAATGGTCCGAATTCAGTTACAATTGAACCATTGCTTATTGCAAGATCTTGCGCATAAGCCGGAATTACGTCTGGAATGTTAGGTAGAGGTGCTCTTTCAATCCATTCATTTCTCAATTCATTTTGTAAAACGGTATCGGTTATTATTACAAAGAAATAATACCAAATACGATTTATGAGTTCCTTTTTCGATAATGAAATACTTCCCCCCACAAATTTCGCTACAACAGCTTTTAACATAGTTACTGAATATGTTAAACATGAATTATTAAACCGATTTTTATTTATTAATATGTCAACACTTGATTGTTTAATGACAATATATATACCTTTTAAATTGTTATAATGTCTTGTAATACTTGAGTCATTACATAATCGGATGTTATGACCTTGGCAACCACAATAAGAACATGACATTTTATAAAATTATTATTAAAACTTTGAAGTTGATTGTTGATAATTACTGATACTACATTATAAACAATAAAAAAGTATTTCAATTTTTTTTTTCTTGGCTTAGAAATCGTATAAACAAAAAAAATAAATTTTTATTAAATTTAAATCAGAATACAGAATACAGAATACAGAATACAGAATACATATACTTAAAGGTCACCATACAATTCATCACATAATTTCTTGTCCGATTCATTCATGTCAACAAGTTGGTCTTCTACTTTGACTTCTAGAAATTCGTTAACTTCTCCTTCTTCCAATTTTAAATCAGGAACTACTTTCAAAACAACAGGTTTTTTCGAAATTCTTTTTTTTGGGATTGGCTTAATTATGCCATAGTCTATCGCTGTAGTTAAAGTTTCATCATCGGTAGCTGGAAGATGATACTGATAAGGGGTATTAACAGGAGTAATATTTTCGGTAGGAGGAGTTAGAGGAAGGCACGGGGCAATTTTAGCCGGATGAATTAGAGAAAGACAAGGAGCAATTGGTGCTTTTTTTTGTAAAACTGGTATTTTATCAAATTGTGCATTTTTATCAAATTGTGCATTTTTATCAAATTGTGCATTTTTATCAATCGGTTTATGAATTGTTTTTCGCATACTATTAGTGCGGCCAAATTCGTCTTCCAGTTCCATATGCGGCTTGGAACGCTGAATTAAAGGAGGTCCTTCTTCGCGTCTATCGTTAGTAGCATTCGATCTATTGGCCGATATTTTCCAAAACCAAGGTGTATCATAAACAATTTTAATTTCCTTACCTTCAATTAATTTTCTACGCGCTGCTTGAGCGTCTTCATTCCAATGCCACTTCTCAAAGTGGACAAAGGCGCGCTTGAATTTTTCTCCCTTTTCGTTTTTGCATTCAATCATATCAATGCGCTTAATCTTTCCGAGTTGAAGTTGATCAAACACGTTGCCGATTTTTTTAGCATCAATATTATTGAAAACGCGAGGAATACAGATGGATGGCTGAGATTCCTCGAGGTATCTGAGATTAAATACAGCGTCGGTCATTTTATTAAAACTTTAAACTTATTATTGAAACTTGGAAACTTTGAAGTTGATAATTAATAATTACTGATACAATATTTATAACAATAAAAAATAATTTCAATTTTTTTTATTCAGCCTATAAAAAGTAATAACTAACAATTTTTAAAAAATAATTAAATTGGAATGGACTCAAGAGAATACCATTCTAATATATAATAACATCTCTCCGTGTAATATTTCCAATAAAACCCTTCTGGCGCTAAAAGAAATTTGTGAGAGGCTTCATGAGTAAGAACGTATTTAATTAAGTTTTCTACCTTTGATGCTTTTACAACGATGGGGTATTTTCCAGTTGGATCTTTTGAATCAGTGGAAAGATCCCATTCTATTAAGTCTAAACCTGTAACTAAAAGTACAGGTCTCATATCAGGATATTTTCTTTTTATAATATTAGAATTGTTAGAACAAGTTTCCATTTTGTATAAGATATCGTTTTTTTATACTCATTAATAAATTTCAATTTTTTAATAAATTTTTTATTTACCCATGTTTCTAAGCCAAGAAAAAAAAAATTGAAATACTTTAATCTTGTTTTAAATGTAGTATAAGTAATTAGCAATTATCAACTTCAAAGTTTCATTATCAAGTTTTCATATCAATAACAATTTTATCTAAGAATGTCTAAGAACTTGAATACCGTAAAGCCTGTAAAAATGTTCTGCAAGGTATGCTTAGACGCTGGAAAGTCTGAATCAGAATATACGTCTCACTTCATTAGAGAGACACGCGATCCTAATTCTAAGGTCGTTTGTCCTACTCTCTTGGCGATCGAATGTCAATTTTGTTTCAAGAAAGGACACATGGTAAAGTATTGTACGGTTCTAATTAAAAAGGAAAAGGAGAAAAATAAATTTCAGAAATCGTCTGAGTATAACTCTAAAATAAATTTAACTAATGTAAATCTAACTAATAAAAAGGTAAGTAAGAAGCCAAGCAATGCGTTTGATTGTTTGGACGGCGACTCGGATGAAGAGGAAATCCAAGTTTTAAAGAAAACAATTAAAAAAGTCGGATTCGACGTTAAAGAAAAATTTCCTTTACTTTTACGAAAAAACGAATTAATTGAATTAAAGCCAATTGAATTAAAGCCAATTGGAAATTATGCTGCCGTATTGGCTGCTCCTGCGCCTAAAATTTCTGATTTGCCTAATGTCATTAATTTGAATGTACCTGTAACAAAGGAAAATCCTGTAACAAAGGAAAATCCTGTAACAAAGGAAAATCCTGTAACAAAGGAAAAACCTGTAACAAAGGAAAATCCTGTAACAAAGGAAAATCCTGTAACAAAGGAAAAACCTGTAACAAAGGAAAAACCTGTAGCGAAGGAATTAAAGATGGAGTCAACCTATAAAACAAAGGCGGATATGCCCAAGCTAGCTCCTTGGGCACAAACATCTAATAGAGTTATTCAAACTAATAGAGTTATTCAAACAAATAATTGGGCAGCAATGATTGAGTCAGACGATGAAGAAGGATATTATTCGGACAATAATTCGGACAACTTTTATTAATAAAATATTGTATTGTGTAATTGTATTAAACCTATTTTGTAATATTATTTAATTAAATATTTTTTTTACAATTTATAATCTCTTAAACCAGGGACTATACTTCCTGTTAAATTATTACTGGTAACTACATATACTTTATTTAATTTTGTTTTTTCTGGTATTGAACCAATTAAACTAACAAATTTCTTCTTATAAGTTTGTTTTTTCTTGTTAGTTTGTTTTTTCTTGTTAGTTTGTTTTTTCTTGTTAGTTTGTTTTTTCTTATAAGTATGTTTTTCCTTATAAGTATGTTTTTTCTTATAAGCCTTTTTTGTAATAATATTACATTTTTTTCCTTTATTATTACGTTTACTTTTATTCATATATTATTAAAATATAATTAATTATTTTATTTTATTTAGGAACTTTAGTAAAAATATTCTATGGTAACTATTTTTTAACTAAAATGAGTTTTTAGTTAAAAAATTTGTAAAAACTAAAATATTATATTAGTTTATAATGAGCCGAAATAATATCGATCATAATTCGCTCAATTGGGAGCATAAACCAATGGAATGTAATAGTGACGAAGGTCATTATGATATAAGTGGAAACTTTATTAATATTTATAGTAAATATGATTGTAAAGATGATTGTGACTGTGATTGTAAGGATAAATGTAATTGTAAGGGCGATCGTGGAGATAGAGGTCCGCGGGGAGATATGGGATCAAAGGGTGAGCGCGGAGATTGTGGACCTAGGGGAGATAGAGGTTGCTGTGGAGCACAAGGAGATATTGGCCCTCAAGGAGCTCAGGGAGCACAAGGTCCTCAAGGAGCTCAGGGAGCACAGGGTCCTCAAGGAGCTCAAGGAGAACAAGGAGACACTGGAGCACAAGGAGCACAAGGAGACATGGGCCCTCAAGGAGCTCAAGGAGACATGGGCCCTCAAGGTCCTCAAGGAGACATGGGCCCTCAAGGTCCTCAAGGAGACACTGGAGCACAAGGAGCACAAGGAGACACTGGAGCTCAAGGAGACATGGGCCCTCAAGGAGCTCAAGGAGACATGGGCCCTCAAGGAGCTCAAGGCCCTCAAGGAGACATGGGCCCTCAAGGCCCTCCTGGTGAAAATGTTAGTCCTATATTTATTCATTGTACCAAAATTACAGAACAATTAATGGTGGCAGAAGACAATGTTATATTTGACATACATTATGCTAAAAAAGGCGATTGCGATCTTTCTTCTACATTGCCTACAAGCGATCTTTTAGTATGGTCTACTGGATATTACCATTTATATTTTAATGTTTATCATATACAACCGTGTCAATTTAGTATATTTAAAAATAATGTTATAGTAGATGGGGGTATTGTTGGTTCTCCAACCGGTTCTTCTCAAAATTCAGTGACTGTTATTATACAAATAAATCCAGAAGATATTTTATATTATCCAACCCCGTTATCATTATCTACTGGATTAGCTTGTTTGCTTCAATTTAGAAACCATACATCATTTGCAGATACTGTATTATTAAATGGTCAATCGGGATCTGGTTCAGCAACACCTCAAATTACAGCAGTAGTTGTATTACATAAATTATCTGAGCTTTAAAATTGTTAATTAATACTTGTAAAGTGTATAATGTTAGTATATGAATTAATTATAAACTTTAATAGGTAAGATAATATCATCGTCTAAATTTAAACTTTCGAATTCAAAGTTTTTTTGATTAATTATTTGTAAAATAGATTTTATCATAAATTTATATTTAAGATTTTCAGCAGTAAGTTCTTTATTTTTTATTTGATATTCGCAAATAATATTAGTAATAGATATATTTTGTTTTGATAATTCTTGATATTTAACCATAAAATCATTAAATGGTTTATCATTGATTATAGTTAATGCTTTATTATCTTCGACAACATTTGTTATTGATTTGGTAGTATAACATGGATTTTTTTTATGTTTATGTTGAATTAAATGAGAATTAGTATTAAATATTTTATTACAATCATTACAAATAAATTTAGATATAGACATGTTAGATAAAGATATATTTGATATATCGGTATTTGATATAGATATATTTGATACAGATGTATTAATTATAGGACTATCAAATATAGGTATAATTGGTATATCATTATTATGTTGTGTCATAATTCGATATATAATATATCATTATATTATAGTTTTTAACTTAAAATTCATTAATATTATTTTATTATAATAAATAAAATTGAATTATTAATTTAATACTTACTTATATTAAATTAATTAAGATAACATAAATGATATTCCAATCTATTATTTCTAAAATTAGCGATAAGTTCTTCGAATCAAATATCAATAACAAAAATGATAATATAAATATAAAAAAGGACATGTCTATTAAAATTTGTGAATTCCCTGATTTAGAATTAGGGATTGTAGAGGAAGATTTAGACAAAGAAGACAAAATGTCATTTATAAAAAATAACAAATTTTTTGAGAATTGTTATTATTATTTAACAATTCCATCAAGAATCGAGTTAACTATATATTTTTTAAAAAAAACATCTATTATTAATATAAATAATTCGGATAATAACATCGAATTACATAATGAATTAATAAATGATTCTTATATAATAGATATTTACGAATGAATTGTATTTCGTTAAATCAAATAATTTTAAATATAATATTGTTGTAACTTTTAATTAATGAATAAATTTTATGATTTAAAGCCAATAAATGAATTCACATACAGTTTAAAAATACATGGTCAACATATATTACCAATTTTTAAAACAATTAAAAAAATGTTAAAAACGGCTTACTACGATAGCGAGACAGAATCCATATTTTTTTCTGCTGAAAAGGTTATAACATTTAAACAATATATTGTTAATCGTAAATTAGAAATAAAACAATGTATTACAATGATTGACGAACTAACAAAACAAATGGATTATTTAAAAAGTATGGATTATGGATTCTATGGATTCGGCATAAATGATATTTTAGTAGTTGATAACTTATTTTTATTTTGTAGTACACAATATTTAATTCCTCTTCAAAACGACAATTTTATTTTTATTGAACCAATATCTAATCCTTATTTTTCTAGTCCCGAAATAATTGAGATAACAACACTACCATCAGAAATAAATTATAAATGTTGTTATTATAGTTTAGGTGTATTAGTTGTATTTTGTTTATTGAATAACTATTTGTTAGTTGGTAATGAATTAAAAAGCACAGAAGAAATAGAATGTATTTTAATACCATTTTTAAACACCAAAATATACTGGTTTATTAAAAGATGTTTGGAGCCAAAGATAGAAAAAAGGATGTTATTATTGATATAAGAATTGTTTGATTATAAAATTGTTTGATTATAAAATTGTTTGATTATAAGAATTGATTGATTAAAAAAATAATTATATATATTTATGATATATGTCATTAGCAACTTTTAAAAAAAAATCAATAAATAGTGTTTCTTCAGCAACTAAAAGATCCGGCAAACCAACAAATGAGTACTGGATATATCAAGGACCTTATGGTAGAAAAGGAAATTTACCATCTACTATTTTTAATGCCAGTTTAGTAGGTCCAAATGGCGAGGTTGGTGGAAACGCATATAATGCTTCTAATGCTGGGTTTTCGATTAATGGCGCCAATAGAAATATTGGAAGCGTAGGTTCTGATATGAAATTTAGTAAAAGTAGGACTCCATTTCGAGGTATTCATCCTAAGGGTTGGGGTGGGACAAAGGGTCGTTATCCAGATGGTCCAAATAATATATCATTGGCTGTGTATACTCAAACATCGGGCACCCAATTACAAAGCGCAATTGTAAAACCATCGGTTCTAAGCACAAAAGGAATGTTAGCTCGCAGATTTAGATGGATCAACGCAGGCCAATATCCCGCCAATTGGGTTCAACCAGTTTACACAGGAAACCAAACCGATACGGCAAGTCAAGGTCTATATATTCAGAACAAAGCGGCTGCTAATTATTGTTGGTATGATGTCAATAATAGTGAATTATATGTAAATTATAAAAAGACGTGTGGTTCTACTGGTTGTCAAACAACTCCGGCTCGTGGATATACAATGAATCTTCAAACAGCAAATGCGGCTTACACAAAAACACTTCATCAACCAAAAGATGCTAGTGATTATACGTTGCGTATTCAACGAAAATGTCAAAATCCAGTGGGTTTCCAAAAGCCATTTCCATATGCGGTTCAAACAGGAACAGGTATTCTTACAGGCGGTATTAATGTTAGCAATGTTGGTAGCGCATGTAATACATCGAATACTGTGTTAACACCTCCTGATTGGTATACAGGTGCGTCAGTATTAAAAGCAGATGGGTCAAAAACAACATTACGAGACCAATTATTAGCAGAAGAAAAAAATAAAATTAGCCCTGATACCCAAAACCAAGTGTTTCAACAGGTATTTTTAGACGGAACAACAAATTAAAAATAGAATATTTTATATTGAACAATATATTATAATGAAAGGGGCTTAAAGCGTCTTTAAGTTACTTTTTACAAGTTATAAAAATGTATTCTCATCGTTTAAATTGTGTTTTAATAAATAATTTTAATCGCAAATATTCATATGCTGTTTTTAAAGCATCATCTAACGCATAATGTGTATGTGGAAATCTTTCTGATTTATAACAATCCCAAATATCTTGTTTACCAATCCCTGTTAGAACCAATGCTTCTGCCATACTATATTGACAAATTGCTTTGTATGGTAATATAAATTTATTATCAGATTGATCACAATAAGTTAAATAAAGATTTCTAAACCAAGCAAAATCAATGCACGATATATCCGCCATAAAATTAGATATTGTGTATGTTTCTGACAATTTATTAAGCCAACTTTGGATATTTTTCATTCCAAAATCAATCGGAACGGATTCAGATTTTATTTTATTGTGAATATCTTGAAATTTATCCCAAAATTCTAATGCGCCTTTTTCTTTTTCTTTTCCTTGGTCTTCAAAACACGCGGATAATGAATCAACTATCCAATGATCATCGTCTAAATTTTCTAGATTAGCATCATTAAGAATAGCCACTAAACCTATTTGTAAAAAGTTACCAGTAATCATATTTGAAGATTCAAATTCGGTATCAAGGACAATTGTAATTGTTGGTTTGTTGTCTGTCATTTTGTCTAGTATTAAGATTATAATATTAATATTATTAAATTTCAATTTTTTATAATTTAATGTCATTATAATATAGATGTGTCCATATAATGATATTCTGTGTCGATTTAAGAATTTATTTGGTAAGGTTGGGCAAGGAATACATTCTTATAGAATATACAATATAGCGGTAGTTGATGTATTATTAACAATAATAGGAGCATTTCTTATTCATTTATTTGTACCACAATATAGATTTATGGCTATTTTAGCGTTATTATTTTTATTAGGGATCATTTTACATAGATTATTTTGTGTTAGAACGACGATTGATAAATTAATATTTGAAAAACAACTTAAAGACAACTAATCTAATTATATTGGGAATGTTAGGTAACAGCGATTTAACTTTTACTATTTATAAAAAACCAAACCCTAACAGCATTAACCTGACTTAGCTCAGTTGGTAGAGCGAAGGACTGTAGTTCCTTAGGTCACTGGTTCGAATCCGGTAGTCGGGAGTTAGAGAACCAGTAGTTATAAGCATAACTTGTAACCAATTTTTCAAAGGCACTGCTAATGCACTGCTGATGCATACTTTTACAATATTTTTTCTATAAATATAGTAAAATACTTATTTCTTATAAAATGCTATTTCTTATGAATCGTTTTTTTTTTGTCAAATATTTTTTTAAAAGCAAATTCTTTTGTTTCAACAAAATCTTCCTCTTTTTTTATATCATATAATTCATAATATTCGTCATAATATGAATCAAAATCATATTCTATTGACGCAACCGAATTATTAAATGGGTCCATTAAGTTTTTAATAAAATCATTCATTTCTTCAGGATTTTTGTATGTATCTTTACTAGAAAAAAATATATTATATATTGAATTTGATCTTTTTGATTCTCCATCTCTAATTTCTTTATGAAACATTTGATCTATAATTGAAAAAGCTGATTTAAGTAATATAATTTCTCTCATTAGATTCCTTTTATTTTTAAATAACTTAATTACTATTTTTGCTATTATTTTAATTTTTTCTGTGTTAATTGTAGTACATGTACTATCATTTTCATATATATATTTTAAATATGTAAAATAACGTATTTCATTTTTAACATTTGTCAAATCAGTAATAATTTTTTTTCTTTGATCACCAATTCTTTTGATTACAGAAAATATGTTAGTATTATAAATAACAGGATATCTCATTCTAATAGTTCTTGGAATAATAAACTGATTTGTTTCCTTTATTTCGGCAATTTTCTTTTCAACGTCATCCAATTTTTGTTTCATTTCTTTTTCAATAGTAGATCTGGATGTTTCAATTTTTAGAAGATGTTCTTCAATACCTTTTTTGGTAATTTGTAATTCTTCTTCTAATGAATGTTTTTCCTTATTAATATTTTCAGAATCATTATTTAAATTCGAATCAGTATAATTATGTAATTTAATGGTTATCTCTTTCTTTTCTTCTATCAATTGTTCTAACTCATATTCTTGATTTTGTAAATCATTATTTCGAAAAAGTAACACTGATCCAGAAGTAAACTCCATGGTACTTTGTAGCTTATCATATTGGTGTGATGATATTTTGTGTGCTTCGGATGCTGCATCCAATTTTAAATAATTCACAATTGCTAATAAAAATGAAATACACCCATTTAACCCAGAAATAAAAACAGGCCCCCAATAATAGTTAGTAAGATATGATGACAACACAGTAGCCGCAGTTGAAAACATTATTGATGGCATCATATAGCAATTTAAATGTGTTTCACAAAAAGATTTAGATTCCATATAAATAATTTTTTGCCCTTTTAAATAACTAGCCAAAATATCTAAAGCGCTACTATATGTGTGATTAATATCCGAATACGATTGGTTTATCTTATATTCTACATCTTTAAATTCTAATTTTTTAAAAGGAGCCATATCTTTAATTTTCATATTCTCCATTAAATGTAATAACTGTTCATCTTCAGAATCGTAATTAATATTAATATCGCTTCTTAAATTAATATAATTTTTTAACTTTTTATTTGTACCAGGTTTTGCGCATTCGCTCTTTGTTGATGTTCCTTCTTCCATTTTTATTAAAATATTTTTGTCTTCTAACTGTTTTGGAATTGATGGATATATTTCTTCCAAAAGTAATGTAATATCTTCATCTTTTTCTTCTTTTTCTGTTTCTTCCTTTTCTGTTTCTTCCTTTTCTTCTGTTATATTTATTTTTATATTTTCTGCCATATTATATATATACTTTTAAAAAAAGTATAGCAAAAGTATAGCAAAAGTATAGCAAAAGTATAGCAAAAGTATAGCAAAAGTATAGCAAAAGTATAGCAAAAGTATAGCAAAAGTATAGCAAAAGTATAGCAAAAGTATAGCAA